>Ga0116230_10001799_pt1 | contig 20529 bp, 14 predicted proteins | sample S1TSphfallax_3_FD_88678 | JGI IMG/M metagenome (GOLD analysis project Ga0116230, IMG submission 88678) | Host-associated microbial communities from peat moss isolated from Minnesota, USA - S1T2_Fd - Sphagnum fallax MG | ecosystem: Host-associated > Plants > Peat moss > Unclassified | place... | reverse complement strand
TGTTGTAGCAGAATGACTCCGATAAGAAACAAGCAAACTATGACATGAATGATGATGAGAAGAACAATTGCAACGCCCATACAAACACTTTCCGGGGCCATGATGCCAGCGGTGCTGACGGCCCAAATGAAGATAGATAAAACTAAAATTTGGTGCGGAGGAGGGGACTTGAACCCCTATGCCTTGCGGCGCTAGCACCTCAAGCTAGTGCGTCTGCCAATTTCGCCACCTCCGCGAAATTCATATTTCAAATCCAAGTATATCAGCGAGTTGGATGATGTGTTAACGCATTAGAAGTGATCGGTCAGATCGGCGAAGTTGGGGATGGAGAGGAGATGCTGACCAGATGGTGCATCAATCATGTGCTCATGCTCGAGGACCCAGGTATGGTCATGGGAGATAAAGACGGCGTTGAGGCCAGCTTCGAGTGAGGGATTAATGTCAGAGCGCGGGCTGTTGCCGATCATCCACGTATTTGCCGGGTCGAGGGAATATTTGGAAATGAGTTCACGGTAAGCGGCCTGATTTTTTTCATGCAGGACATCGACGGAAGAGAACCACTCCTCAATGCCAGAGCGGGCAAGCTTGTCATGCTGCTCTTCAGGATGGCCCTTGGTGACAACAATGAGCTTGTGACGCTGGGCGAGCACTGGCAGAGTTTCGGCAACGCCAGAGAGCAGCTCGATTTCCTGATCGGCAATAGCATTGGTGAAACTGAGGATGCGCTCGTGAATTTCTGGAGTGAATGGGGTGGTGCTTAAGCGTTCGAAACAAGTGATAAGGGAGCGACGAAAACTATGCAGTCCGTAGCCTTGCGCGCTAATGGTTTCGCGCTCGACGGCGTTGAGACGCTCGCGGACTTCAGCGGGTGTATAGCTGTGGTGATTCAAGTAGGAGATAAACGAGCTGATGGACTGTTCGAAATAAATGTTGTTTTCCCAGAGTGTGTCGTCTGCGTCGAATAGCAGAGTCTGGTTGGTGAGCCGGGGTGATTGGTCAGGCATAGTGTCCTTAATAATTATGGCAAGAATTCTTTAGTTAGATTTTACTGGGTAGACGCTTATCATAAGCGAAAAGGAAAAAATAACGTGATCGATAAGTGTATTCGGGTTGGGCTAATTGGGTATGGATTTGCGGGTAGGACATTTCATGCGCCAGTTATTCGGTGTGTGCCGGGGCTGGCGCTAACGACATTTGGATCGACACAGCCTGATGCGGTGTATGAAGTATTTCCTGATGCGAAAGTTTGTTCGCCTGAGGAAGTAATCAGTAATCCTGAAATTGATTTGGTGGTGGTGGCCAGTCCGAATGACAGTCATTATTCCTTGGCCGCATCGGCGTTGCGCGCTGGAAAAGATGTGGTAGTGGACAAGCCATTTACGGTGGCGCTGGAAGAAGCGCGGTCGTTGTTGAGGATTGCGGAGGAGCATGGCCGGTTGCTCTCTGTGTTTCATAATCGGCGCTGGGATAGTGAAGTACTTGCGACAAAGGCGGTGATTAAGTCTGGGGAATTGGGTGTGGTGAAACATTATGAGTCGCACATTGACCGCTTTCGCCCCAATGTTCGTCAGCGCTGGCGAGAAAATCCCGGGCCGGGTGCAGGGTTGTGGTTTGATCTTGGGCCGCATCTTATCGATCAAGCGGTCTATCTGTTTGGTTTGCCAAACTCAGTGAATGCAAATTTTGGAATCCTGCGTGATGGGGGACTCACTGATGATTGGGCGCATGTGCAGTTGAATTATGACCACATGCGAGTAGTGCTGCAGGCGACATTGCTGGCGGCAGGAGGATGTCCGCGCACGATAGTCCACGGAACAAAAGCCAGTTGGATTAAGACCGGCGCGGATGTGCAGGAAGCCCAGTTGATAAGCGGTATGCTTCCAACGGATGAGGGGTTTGGCGTTGACTCTTCTGCTGGCATTCTATTTGCTGCTCCGACAAATTTACGCCCAAGCGGCGGGACGGGTCTGGGGGAGCAGATTGAAATTCCTTCTCCAGTTGGCAACCAGATCGGCTATTACATGGGTATCCGTGATGCAATCCTGAAAAAACAGCCACCGCCGGTCCCAGCGAAAGACGGGCTGGCGAATATTGCGATTTTGGAAGCATCGTTTGAATCAGGCAAATTGGGTAGGACGCTGCCAATTCCGCTGACCGATGAAGAGCGTGCTTGGTGGAGTTAGTCGGCCCCTTTCCATGGCATCAAATGATGAGCAGTAAACTGAGACTGTTTTTCAAATGCAAGGAGCAATAGCAGCGATGCGATTTCACACTTTTCGTGCAACACAATGGGTACCCTGCGAACTGGAAAAGATGTTTGAGTTCTTCTCTGATGCGCGCAATTTAGAGTTACTGACTCCTCCATTTTTGAAATTCAAGATACTGACGCCACAACCGATTGTGCTGGGAGAGGGAACTCATATCCGTTACAAATTGATTCTGCATGGCATCTCTATTTATTGGTTGACCGAAATTCGTAAGTGGCAGCCACCTCATCGCTTTGTGGACACACAGCTCTCAGGGCCCTACAGCCTCTGGCACCATACGCACAGCTTTAAAGCGGAGAATGGTGGGACGCGTATGAATGATGTGGTGCGTTATCGGATGCCGTTTGGGGTGTTAGGGCGGATTATTCATGCGGTAAATGTACGCGCCGATGTGGAGAGCATTTTCGCGTATCGCTACAAGACGATAGAAGAGCGCTTTGGTAAGTGATGCCAAGCTGCTGTATTCATATTGCTGTAATTGAGCTGGATTATATTTATTACTAATGATACATCCAAAAGTTTGATGTACTCAGTTTGCAAGTTTTAGTATGCCGACGACACACCAGACCCATCTGAAAGCAGGACTCTATAAAATGTCTTGTCCCCGTCTTCAAAAGAAAAATATTGTATCTATTGTGTCTGCGCTGTTTCTGATTGTCGCTGTCAATCAGTTTGCCCCCGCACAAATAGCATCTATCGTGGCTAATGATACAAAGTCTAGAACAATCGGTAATCCAACAAAGCAGCTTCCGCATCCATTTACAGATGGTTCCGATCTGCCCAATGGCTGGCGTGTGACCCCAGCCGGCAAGACAATTGCCACAGTGAATGACCTGGTCATTGATATAACCAGGTCACCTGATGGGAAAGTGGTAATTGCAAATCATGCTGGATATATGCCCCATGGTCTGGATGTATTTGATGTGCAGACACAGAAGCTGGTGCAGCACATTGAGTTAAAGAGTACTTGGCTGGGAAATGCCTGGTCGTCTGATGGTCACACCCTGTATGTCTCAGGAGGGAACTCAACCGGCGCGAAGAAGATTGCAGGCAGTCCATCACCTATTTATGAGTTTCATTACAGCGATGGTAGATTGAGTGAGAAGCCGGTTCTGGAACTTGCTGAGAGCATAAATCCGAAACTGGTATGGTGGGCCGGACTGGCATATTTACCAGGGAAGGACCTGCTGTATGCTGCCAATCGTGGCACAGGAACGGGGCCGAGCAATGTTGTTGTGTTCGATCTGAAAACAAAAGCCATTGTTACCCGCATTCCGGTTGAGATCAATCCATACCAATTAGTATTGACGGCAGATGCAAAGAAGTTGTTCGTTTCCAACTGGGCGAGTCAATCTGTAAGTGTTATCAATACAGCAACCAACAAAGTCATTCGCACACTACACGTTGGCAGCAATCCAAATGACATGAAGTTGTCTTCTGATGGCCGACTGTTTGTGGCCTGCTCCAATGACAACACAGTGTATGTCATCGACACTGGGTCTCTGCAGGTGATTGAGCGCCTTTCAACCACACTGACGCCGCTGGCACCGGAGGGTTCAACTCCAGATGCACTGGCACTTGATGATGTGCACAAGCTGCTATATGTGGCTAATGCGGACAATGATTCCATCGCAGTAGTCCGCATAGGAACCCGTACACACAGCTCAGTGGCGGGATTCATTCCAGCCGGATGGTATCCATCGGCCCTGGTGATGACTAAGCACAATACTGAGCTATACATCGGAAATGCTAAAGGTGATGAAGGCCATTCTGATGTGAAGGGACCGCATAGCCCCTTGTCCTCCGTCGACGACGGCGATGTGACTGTTAAGACGGTGCAGACATCCAGTATTGAGGTGGTGTCCGTCGCGGCTTTACAGCAAAAGCTAGCCCAGTGGACAAAGCAGGTGGTCGATGACACTCCCTATAATGACTCGCTGTTGTCGGAGGCGCGTCCACCGCTGGAGCCAACAATTATTCCGCGAGAAGTGGGCGTGCCGACTCCAATCCAACACATTATCTACATAATTAAAGAAAACCGTACTTACGACCAGGAATTTGGTGATTTGCCCAATGCGAATGGTGATCCTCAACTGACTATATTTGGAGAGAAGGTCACTCCAAATCAACATGCGCTGGCGAAAGAATATGTCACCCTAGACAACCTGTATTGCGATGGGGAAGTTAGCGTGGATGGTCACTCATGGTCTGATTCGGCTTATGCGACGGACTTCAACGAGAAATGGTGGCCACCGACGTATGCGGGGCGTAGTAACTCCGCACCAAGTCTGGCGTATATTCCATCGGCAGGACATCTATGGGACCTGGCGAAGCGCAAGGGGCTGACCTATCGCTCCTACGGTGAATATGCATCACGGGCCAGCACAGGTACTACGATGGAAGCCTCGCCTGGGGCTGAAGGTTTGGTGGGGCATGTAGCAAAAGATTATGGTGGATTTGGTCAACGAGACACGCAGAATGTTCAGGTCTTTCTCCGTGACTTGAAAGAGGCAGAGGCGAATTATGACAGTACAGATGCAGAGAAACGGTTGCCGAATTTTGTGGTGATGAGTATGGGAGAAGACCATACTCGTGGCACAGCTCCCGGCGCATACACTCCGTCAGCAATGGTAGCAAACAATGATTATGCGATTGGCGAGTTGGTAGACGCTGTAAGCCACAGTAAATACTGGCCAAATACGGCCATCTTCATTATTGAAGATGATGCCCAGGATGGTGCTGACCATGTAGATGCACGTCGTACAGTTGGATTGGTGGTTAGTCCCTATGTAAAGCGGGGAATTACTGATAGTACACTATACAGCACTAGTTCGATGGTCCGGTCAATTGAATTACTGCTGGGCATGCCGCCGATGAGCCAATACGATTCAGCCGCACTGCCCATGTATGCATCTTTTGGTACTACACCAGTCATAACGCCCTTTACAGTGATTCCTCCGATGATTGATGTAAATGCTAAAAATACTGAAAAGTCTTATGGGGCTGCTCAAAGCAAGAAAATGGACTTTAGTGATTTCGATCGGGCTCCCATGCAGGCGCTTAATACAATTATCTGGCGCAGCGTGAAAGGTGCTGATGCACCAGTTCCAGTTCCAGTACATCGATTTAGGCCGCTGGTTGATGCGAGCGAAAAAGAAGATAAAGATTAGTTGCTGTACTTTTTGTGCGTGGTGAGTATAGAGTCTCATAATGCACAAAAATATATTTGCTGTGAGTGCGGTCTACCTTCTTGTTAGCTACTTGCATGTTGCAAATGCGCAGGACGTGGCACCATTGGAATATGTAGTGAGGGAAGCAGCAAGTCGATCGACTCTAGCTGCTTCTGGAAATGCGCCTTTCCATTTGAAGGCAACAATCTCAGACCAGAAGAAACATGATCCACAATGGGATGCGCAGGTGGAGGAATGGTGGCAGTCCCCAACAGTGTGGCGGCGCGAATTTCATTCCCAGTCATTCTCACAAATCCTAGTTGTGAATGGTGCCAAGATACATGAAGAGGATACTGGCGCAGTATTTCCAGAATTGCTGCGCAATTTGACAGTCGAGTTGGTGGATACAGTCCCACGGCTGGACCAGTTGGCCGCCTTACACAAAACCGTAATCAAGCCAGATGGGGCTGCAGGGCAGATACGAGCCGCTTGGACGATACCCGGAACGGATGGGACAACGACTAAGAATATCGCTGCATCGATTGCAATCTCACGAGCGACCGGACTTATGATGTATGGCGGCGACATTGATTGGGACGTGTCTCTGCATGATTTTACTGATTTTCATGGAAAGCAGATTGCCCGTCGGCTGACAGCGCAAAGCCAAGGCGGACCGCAATTGACCGCACAGATAACGCTGCTGGAAGATTTCAATCCAGCAGAGAGTGACAAGTTGAAAATACACAGACCCACACCCAAAAAGAAGCAGTTGAGGGTCGTGGTAGTGCCTGAATTAGACTTACGAAAGTTAGCTGTATCCACGCCAGCACTTAATTGGCCGGACATGGCTATAGGTAGGCTAACTGGCGCAATGGTGATGCGCGTGGTGGTGGATAGGCAGGGTCAGGTGCGTTCTGTGGATGACTACTTTTCCGATAATCCCGGACTTATCAGTGCCGCACAGCAGCAAATACTCAAGTGGCGCTTTAAACCATATCGTGATCACGATGGACCCGTACAGGTAATCTCAACGCTGACGTTTCCATTTAGCGTAAAGCGAGAAGATGCACCCGAACCAAAGGCTAAATAGCATTTCTTTGGAAGATTATGGCGGAGAGACAGGGATTCGAACCCTGGATACCTTGCGGTATACACGCTTTCCAAGCGTGCGCCTTCAGCCACTCGGCCATCTCTCCGTCTTATCGCCCAAGTTTCAATCTAACACAAAGTGACAGGGCAGATGAGAGGGGCGGGACTAGATAACTAGCACTAGAATGCGGTAGCCACATAGAAAGATCGCGTCCGATAATAGATATTATGTAATCGCTAAATATGCTAATTATGTATGGGTTACTGATTAATTCCAATCAGATAGACAGTTGAGCCAAACGGAACCAAGCAAATTGAGGGCAAATGAAATATATCAACTTCAGGCGAATTTTGAAGTCAGCACGCGGGTGGAATGCAATCAAACTATGGTTGTTGACCGCCGGCTATAGTCATCCGCGATATGCAAACATCTGTAAATTACTACTTCAGCCATTTATAAGAGATGCAGAGATTCAAATTCAATATACGTGTTTTGGTCGCAAATATAAGGTAGGCATTCGTATTGATGAGTTAGAGAGTGATTATATGAGTGTGATGGAGCTAGCAGTCCGAGCAGCTTATAGACTGCCAGAGGACTTTGTAGCTGATTTTGTACTTGACGGCGGTGGCAATATAGGACTTTTTACTTTGTATGCTTCAGCAGCATATCCGTCGGCGCAGATAGTAACTTGCGAGCCAGTGCCTGCCAATATCAAACAAATTAGGAAGCACCTAGAGATGAATAGGGTGTGCTCGGAGTTATACCCGATATGTATCGGTGGCAGTCACAGAACCACACGTTTCTATATTCGCGAGGCCAATCAAGGCAGTTTTGATAGCAGCAAGGCATACAGCGGGGTGATGGATATTGCGGTGTCACCACTGAAGGACATGATAAGTAAGACTGCACAGAGAATACTTATAAAATTGGACATAGAAGGCATGGAGATAGAAGTATTGGACAGCTATTTGCCAGAGGAATCTAGGGCTGTATGCATTGTTGGTGAGTTGCATGACCATAAAGCCAACAAGCAACATATCGTAAATATGTTTACAAAATATGGATGGGGGATCAGGTTTGATGAGGAAAGCGATGCTGGCTCAATATTTGAGGCCCAATCCCCTGCTGCCATAGAAGCGATCCACAATCTGAGTGTCGTTGCAGTATGAGTTTACCTTCAGATGTTCCATGCTTAAGCTAAAACGAAAAAACCATATGGAGACAATGAAAATTGTTCAAGCAACGTTTGGTGTGTTTCATCAGTTTGATCTGGCGCGCGAACTAGACAAACGCGGCAAACTGCAGAAGATATATTCAACTTGGCCGTGGGCGCGTTTGAAACGGGAGGGCCTTCCACGCTCAAAGGTGCAGACATTTCCATGGACCCATTTGGCGCAACTTGCAGTACAGAGGTATATGCCAAATTGGACATGGGCACAAGAAGAATTGGGTCACGCCACTGCCCTGCTGTTCGATGAGTGGCTTGACCTGCAATTGGCAAACACTGAGATTGATGCACTAATCGCTCTTTCTGGTGTTGGCTACAAGACAGGTCGGCATGTGCAGAAGCGAGGCGGATTATTTATTTGTGATCGCGGCTCAACACACCACAGATTTCAGGAAGAAATTGTTCGTGATGAACTGAAGCGATGGGGATTAACGCTGAAACCTATAACAGAGCTTAGAAGAAAAGTTGGTGAACGCGAGTGCGGGATATACGATATTGCCGATGCCATCACAGTTCCCTCTCAATTCGCAGCGAAAACATTTATTGAATACGGAGTGCTGAAGGAAAAAATTCATGTAATTCCTTATGGTGTGCGGCTGGATAAATTCAAGCCAGCAGCACCCCCTCCTACAAATTCATTTGAAGTTTTGTTTGTAGGTCAAGTGGGGATCCGTAAAGGAGTGCCATATTTGCTAGAAGCCTTTTCGCTTTTGAATCATCCGAATAAACAGCTAAGTATCATTGGTACGGTTTCCGTACAAATGAAGTCTCTGCTCAACAAGCTGCCTCTGGAGCATGTTGAGTTCGTTGGTGGTATTGCACAATCTGAGTTGCCGGGTTACATGAGCCGAAGTCATGTCATAGTGCTTCCTAGCATTGAGGAGGGTCTAGCACTTGTGCAGGGACAGGCAATGGCCTGTGGATGTCCAGTGTTGGCAACCATGAACACTGGCTCTGAAGACATTTATACTGATGGCGTGGAGGGCTTTATTGTGCCGATACGAGATGTAGAAGCCTTAAGAGACAGAATGCAGCAGTTAGCAGATAATCCAGACTTGCAGATAAGAATGCGAAAGGCGGCGCTGCGGAGGGTTACGAAGTTAGGAGGCTGGCATAAGTATGGTGATGCCTGGGTTGATTTACTAGAAACGTTATTTTCCCGGAAACATAAATAAGCCATTGACTAGGTAATATTTTCAAATTCGTTTTGCAGCGAACGAGGAACTAGAAAAACCATTTTATAGTTGTAGTTAACTAATTCACAAGGGCGAATTTCTCTAAAAGCAAGGCTTCGTTTCGACCCACTGCGAGTAAAGGCATAAGTCTTATATTTCCAATTTAAGGAAAGCGTAAATAGTTCCTCACTAATTGCACATTCTGTAAGTATTAGGGGCTGAAATTTCTCAACTGTCAGATGTGCTCCGCGCAAGACCTCCAAGTCATGCCCTTCAATGTCGATCTTAATCACACTCACAACAATCATCGGATGTGCTTTCACAAAAGTGTCAATAGAACAAACTTTAACTTCTGTGACCTCCCCACCAACATTGTTTAAGCTACCAACCGCTGAACCTCCGCCAGTATAAAAATTTCTAGTACCATCCAAACATGAAACAGCAGAATTTATCACTTCAATATTGTTTTTGAACTTCGCATTATTAAGCAAGGCAGGAAGATTCGATGAGGCAGGTTCAAATGCATATACTCTGCGCACAAGAGGTGAAAGATAAAGTGCATAGTATCCAACATGAGAACCGATATCTAAAAAATCGTTATGTGGTTTTGCGAAGCGAGCAAAAAGAGCTTCTGATCCCCAATCCATATTTGCATTTGTCACAAATACTTCGGCTGAGTTTTGGCTCGTTCTGGGTAGAACCATCCTGATGCCTGTTGGCAAACGCAAAAGAATATCAGTTTTTAGAATGCGTTTATAGAACTGATACAGGCTGTATCGGAACAGCCATTTGATAAAGCCAACTTCTTGAATAAATTTCCTATTAATCAATTGATCCTCTGGGGACGGCTATAAAGTTGTTTGGTCATTTCTAAATAATGACAAACTTAGCTCAGAGAGGCATACTCGTATTGTGCAATTGTGCACAAAATTAGTTACCTAAATCTATTTCTTTATATTCGCTGAGGGATCTCTTGAGAAATAATTGAATGAAAAGTTTGCGAGATTTATTAAGTAGGTGATAGAGATCAAACAGTCTGAGATCAACTAGAAAGATCAAGCAACATATCCCAACTACGACGGTAATTTGTTGAAATAGTGGGAGATGAAATACGAATGGTAGACCTCGTACTGAAAGAAACAAGCATAAAGTGACAAGTATAAATTCACGCAGTAAATAACTAAGTTCGATCTGTTGATGTGCTCTGAAGAAGATTACATTCAATCTAACTATGTAAAGCAATTGAAAAATTTCAACAATGAGCCAAATCCATAACAAGCCAATTAGACCAAATCTGGGTATTAATATGGTCCAAAGTAAATCCAGCGCCAGATAAGTGCAAACGGTAAAAATAGCAAGTAGCTGATGGGTATTGGTGGAAAACTGAAATTGATACTTATGCTCTTTAATGGACATTACAATTGAAATTGCAGAAGCCAACAAGTAAGGCATGGGTAGAAACATGATGCTGCTACCTGTTCCGTGAAACCAGATAGTAAGCAAGAATGGAGACAAATACAGAACACCTAAGTTAACAATGGGAATAGCAGAAAATATAAGTCGTTCAGAATATGTATAGAGCCGTGTGAGCATCGGCCAGTCTTTACGTCCGTATAGTGTTGTGATTTCTGGCCCCATGGATTGTGTGAAAGTATTCATTTGGTTCCTAGTCATGGAAAAAATGGTACGCATAATTGAGAAGAGGGTCACTGTAGCTGGACCGACACTGCGTTGCAGAATTATTAGCGGCACCTGATATACCAAAAAATTGCCGGACCAGAGCAGAGCGAAATAGCCTGATTGTTTTAGGATGCGCGGGACAGAATTGATGTCCCATAAGCGCAGCGTCGGGAAAATATCAGGCGCGATATTGTAAAGATGAAGCATTACTGCAAACAGGGTCACGACAATACTTATCAACTGCCCCAGTGCTATAACACTGAACGATGCATGAACCCATACCATGGCAATGGTGCTGAAGAGAAATAATAGGTTCTTCATGCTGCTCCAATAACCTCCTATATATGCTTTTCCAAAGACCATGAAAGTACCCATAAAATATCCTGTAGGAATGTTTATGAGCGCTTGAAGTGCAAGCAAGTAAATAGACCAATGCACTATATTTGCTTGCAGAATAGGTGACTGGACATTGGAACCGTCCACGCGCAGCCATTTTTGAAGAGGAAGAAAAAATATAACAAGACAGATAATAGCAGCAGCACTAACTATGCCCAGAAGCAGACGTAAGGCTGTCGATTGCTGGATATGAAATCTATCCATATTGCCGCGACTATAACAGACAGTAAGGTCCTGATTGATGTATGTCTGGACGCCAAAATCAAGCATACCGAGACACGAGACGCTTGCAGAAAGCACTAGCCATTCACCGTAGCCTGACCTGCCATAACTGTGAATAAAGAATGGTACTTGCACTAAATTTTGAAGAAAATTTATAGCATGGCCTGAAAAGAGTGCAGAAAGGTTCTTTGCAATACCTCGCACCGCACTCATGTCAATCTTACCGGTGAGGTATTTAGTGAAGCCTTTATTCGTGCATCTCGGCTAATGATTGATGGTGGATAGCAAGTGATTAGCTCATCGAAGTTTGATATTACATCACTGGGCAATATCTCATCCAACATGTAATTTTCAGGAACATGATTTATATCGTTTCCGCGTATTACTCGAGCATTTGGCAGATTGATTGGAAGCCATTCATGTGCTAGCTGCCAGGATGGCCCAAGAACAACCAGAGGTACCCCTACGGCACGCGCAACATGCATAGCTCCCGTATCGATTGATAAAGCTGCATCGCAGAGGGAGAGGAGTGCTGCCAGTTCTGTAATGGAGGTCTTGCCTGCTAAATTTGTAGTCGCGGCTAAAACAGAGGTGGGCAATGATTTTAACAATGAATTTATCGCCTCGGATTGTTGTTCAGTCCCAGTGAATAGCATGTGCCAGCCATTGACATACAAATGCTTCACCACCGTGAGAAAACGATCATTATGCCAAAACGTGCGCTGATCACCACTGGGTTGAGTCACAATCATGACTAAGGGCTTATTCGAGGGATTGGACAAATTCAGAAGGTTATTAGTTTTTTCAAGATCATCAGGGGTAAAAAATAAATTTGGCTCACTATGAGTTGAATGATAGCCAAATATATTTGTTACACGAAGATTGTTTGCAATCTGGCTAAGAGCAGCATCAATATGGAGCGGTATATGCATTAGGTTTGATTGAACAGAAAACCCCACACGCAAAGATGCCCCAGAAAGCACACTTGTAAGTCCAGTCCCAGTGCGTGAATTACCGGTGGTCGCAATAATAGACCAAGGACTGCCAGATGGAAAGCATTTTGCATTCCTAATTGAAATAGCACATTGGAATGGATGACGATTTGGGTCTGGCAATTTGATAATGCGGTCTACAAATGGATTGTTGGCATAAATCGACTGAGAGATACTAGAGGTGCCGATGACGATGCAAGCATCCGGTATCGCATGACGCAGGGCGGCAATAAGTGGTGTAGTGTGCACTGCTGTACCTAAAGCAGTTTCAGACATTAGAAAAAAGAAATTTCGCATTGATCTTAGGACTTCAATGCTGAGGTCAGCTTTTGGATGGAACAGATTTTCAGCTGTGAGTGCAGATCGCACAGCGATTTTTTTTACTTTATTAGTAAGAGCTTGGTAGCGATTTGGTTGGTATAGGTGCAAAGATGCCGACCTTATGGACCGCTACGGGAGAAAATTATTTACATTTTATAACGGCCAAGGTCTTCGTCGTTTAGGTTTTCTAGAGTACGGCGAAGCTCCTCAGAAGTAAGAGTCTGCGGACCGTCCGCTGCGACGCGGGCACGCTGTAAGACACTTCTCTGCACATAAATTGGTGCATCAGAACGGAGGGCAAGAGCGAGTGCATCAGAAGGGCGGGAGTCAATAGTGATGGCCTCGCCGTTTTGGTCGAGCCAAACTATGGCGAAAAATGTATCATCCTGCAAGTCTGAAATAACAATTTTACGTACTTGCGCATTAAGACCCATTACCATATTACGAAGAAGGTCATGTGTCATGGGACGAGGCGCAGTGGATTTTTCAATCTCAAGCGCTATCGCATTGGCCTCAAAAACCCCTACCCATATAGGCAAAACTGCATCACTATTTATGTCTTTCAGCACGACGATAGGCATGCTCGTAGCTGGATCTAGCATCAGGCCACGAATCTTGACTTCGACTTCCGCATTCAGGGCATCAGTTGAATAGGTGGCTTCATCACGAATTTTTGAGCGTTCGGGCATAAAGCAACCTCATTCAATAGTATTTTATTATGATGCTTTTCCTACGGCTTCGCCAACTAGACTGTTTGGAAATGTTTGGGTAATACGAACATTGAGGTAGCTACCATCTGCTGGTGCTATAGGCTGAGAAGTGGTGAAGTTGACAGTTTTATTATCAGCCGTGCGACCAATCACCTGGCCGCGCTGCGTGTTGAAACCCTCAACCATCACTTCAAGAACCTCGCCAAGATGTCTGGTGTAACTGACACGCTGAATTTCACGCTGACGGTCGTTCAGTATCTTCAGTCGAAGATTTTTGGTTTCCTCTGGAATGCTATCGATCATTGTGAGTGCCGCTGTGTTAGGTCGTGCAGAATATTTGAAGCTGAAAACAGCATCGTAGCCAACTTCAGACAGTAAGGTAATGGTCTGCTCAAAATCATCGTTAGTCTCGCCTGGAAAACCGACGATAACATCGGTACTCATACTGATTGAACGGCGCGATGATTTGATCCAACTAATGCGTTCAAGATATTGTTCACGAGTGTATTCGCGCAGCATGAATTTGAGTATGCGGGATGAGCCACTCTGAACTGGCAGATGGACGTGGTTGCAGAGCGTCGGAGTTGAGTCGATTGCCTCAACTATATCGCGAGTAAAGTCGCGCGGATGTGAAGTGGTAAATCGAACACGGCGTACGCCATTTACCTGACCAACGGCTGTAAGTAAGTCGGCAAATGTCATTTTTCCGCTGGGGTCATGGTAGGAATTGACGTTCTGCCCCAGCAATTGAATATCAGTGTAGCCGCGCTCTGCCATGCGGCGTGCTTCGGAGAGTACGGAGTCCGCAGTACGACTGCGCTCTTTACCTCGGGTGAATGGGACTACACAGTAGGCGCAAAACTTATCACATCCTTCGATGATGGTGATGTAGCCGCGGTGCGTATTTGCGCGGGCAGTAAACTCAGTATCAAAAGGCTCTTCCTGAGTGGTTCGGTCTTCGAGTCCAGTGATGCGGGTTTCGCCGGCTTCGAGACGAATTAGCATTTCGGGCAATTTACGATAAGAAGCAGAACCAGAAACGAGCGAGACGTAGGGCGCCTTCTCGAATATTCTCTCCCCCTCCTGCTGAGCAACGCAGCCGAGTACGGCAAACCGCTTCCCTTGCTTCTGCATACGCTTATATTTATCGAGGCGATGAAAAACTTTTTGTTCAGCAGAGTCACGGATAGAACAGGTGTTATAGAGGATTAGTCCAGCTTCATTTTCATGATCGACACGGGCATAGCCCTGGTGAACAAGAGTGCCAATGACTTTTTCGGAGTCGTGAGCATTCATCTGGCAGCCGAATGTTTCAATGTAGAAGGTTTTCTCTGCGGGCATCTAATCACCTAACTTTAAGTATATCTTGTGCTGTGATGAAATGCCGCACTAGTCGATTACCGTGACTGAACCCACCCCTGCAAGCGATTCAACACGGTTAATTAGGGCGCGGTCTGCTGCAACGCACAAGTCTCTTGGTTCTAGCTGGACTAGATAATCTCCCGGTTCTTCAAGCACGATCATCACTTTGCCTGGGCCTGGTGTGGCACGCAATATATCTGAGAGCTTATTGAGGAGCTTCTCGTCAGAATTTCCCAACGGCACTACGATACGGAGCGATTCGGGCAGCTTGATTTTTACATCTTCCAGTGCAGTGATAGTTGAGATGGCGAGTTTGGGGGCAGCATCGTCCTCACCGCGAAGTTGGCCGCGAACTAATACGGGGACATCGATTTTTAGTTTTTCTGCGAGCTTTTTGTATGCCTCAGGAAATGCAATTATGTCAAGCTTGCCGAGCGTATCTTCAATTGCAGCCTGGGCGTATAAGTCACCTTTACGAGATTTGGCAACCTTCAAGCCTGTTATGACTCCAGCAATAGAGACCTCATTTTGCGGCTCCTGACCACGGCGGTAACTTACAGGCTCCGGTTTCGTCTCCAGTGCTTCTTGTGTAGTTAGCACTTTTAGGTTGAGTAATTTGTCAGCATATTTTTCCAGAGGATGACCAGAAACAAAGAAACCAAGGACTTCCTTTTCGTTTTGGAGGCGTTGATGTTCATCCCAGTCAGCAGTTTTTGGCAGATCATTTCTGGGAGCGGCAACTAGGGCAGAATCATCAAAGAGACCGAAGAGACCTGATTGCCCTGCGGCTGCGTCACGCTGAGATTTTTGAGCGCGCTCCATAGCTTTGTCCACAGCTTGCATAAGCTGCGCACGCCGACCAAGGGAATCAAGCGCACCGGCTTTAATCAGGGATTCGAGAACACGTTTATTCATTAGACGAAGATCTATGCGCTCACAGAAGTCCCAAAAATCAGTGAAACCGGTTCTACCCTCTGCTTTTAGCTGTTCGCGGGCGCTGATGATGGAATCAATTGCATTATGCCCAACATTTTTGATTGCAGCTAGTCCGAAACGGATGGCATTACCGTTGGGAGTGAAATTTGCTTCAGAAAATTGAACATCTGGCGGCTCCACGGAAATGTTGAGCTCACGACATTCTGAAATGTATTTGACGACATTTTCTGGTTTGGATGTTTCACTTGTTAGGAGTGCTGCCATAAACTCTACTGGATAGTGGGTTTTTAGATATGCAGTGTGGTAGGCCAGCAAAGCGTATGCAGCAGAGTGAGACTTATTGAAGCCGTAACCGGCAAAATGCTCCATCTGGTTAAAAATGCTAACGATTTCATCTTTTGGATGATTCAGTTTGATTGCGCCGGTAACAAAGCGATCTCGCTGTTTTGCCATTTCTATCGGGTCTTTTTTGCCCATTGCGCGGCGTAGCAAGTCCGCTTCACCTAGCGAGTATCCGGCCAACACGTTGGCGATCTGCATGACTTGTTCCTGATAAACGATAACTCCCAAAGTTTCTTTGAGGATAATTTCGAGCTCAGGCAATTCATATTCGACTTTGGCACGACCCAACTTGCGATTGATGAAATCATCAATCATACCGCCCTGTATTGGGCCGGGGCGATAGAGTGCATTCAGCGCTGTAAGGTCTTCAATGGCAGTAGGCTTATAGCGACGAAGCACATCCCGCATGCCGCCAGATTCAAACTGAAAAACTCCCGAAGTTAATGCGCGGTGGAATATTTGTTCATACGTTTTGATATCGTCTAGAGGAATTATGCCAAGGTCCAGATCAATGCCCTGGTTTTTTTTTATTAATTTCACGGTGTCATCAATGACGGTGAGGGTGGTCAGACCGAGAAAATCCATTTTCAGCAGACCCATCTTTTCTATGGCCTTCATGTCGTACGCAGTAACAATTTCATCATTTTTATTGCGGCTAAGAGGAACGAGTTCGGTAAGTGGCTGTGGAGCAATAACTACACCCGCAGCGTGTACACCTGCTCCACGGACAAGTCCTTCTAGTTTTTTTGCTGTATCGACAAGATCACGTATGTTCTGTTCGTTCTCGTAAGCCTGTTGCAGAGGCTGAGACTCTTTTAGTGCCTGATCTATGGTCATACCGATAGTTGTCGGAATCATTTTCGCGATGCGGTCTACTTCGCCATAGGGCATATCGAGCGCGCGCCCTACATCTTTAATAGCGGCTTTGGCCGCCATCGTATTGAAAGTGATGATCTGTGCGACTTGTTCACGGCCATATTTGCGGGTTACATAGTCAATCACTTCGCCACGGCGGTTCATGCAAAAGTCAATGTCTATATCAGGCAATGACACTCGCTCTGGATTTAGAAATCGTTCAAAGAGTAAATTATTTTGGAGTGGATCAATATCGGTAATGCCAAGAGCATAGCCCACCAAAGAACCTGCGGCAGAACCACGACCCGGGCCAACAGGAATAGAGTGCTCGCGTGCGTATTTGATAAAGTCCCACACAATTAGAAAATAGCCAGAAAACTTCATCTGCTTGATGCAGTCTATTTCAAGTTGCAGACGAGCATCATATTCAGTTAGGCTGCGCCGAAGCAGGCCATTAAGTTGAAGATGTTGTATTGCTGTTTCGCGGCGATGGCGATACCCTTCGCGACACATCTGTTCGAAATAGCTGTCTACTGTTTGTCCGGGAGGAACATCAAAAGCTGGAAATGGGTTATCAACTTTAGTAAGTTTCAGATTGCAACGCTCGGCAATCTCCATTGTGCGCTTCAGGACATCTGTACGATGAGAAAATACTTGTGTCATCTGCTCGGCAGATTTGACGAAAAAATCATTGCTATCAAACTTCATGCGACTGGGGTCACTCATAGTGGTACCAGTCTGAACGCACAGCATGATTTCATGAGGACGAGCATCGTCATCGCAGAGATAATGACTATCGTTGGTGGCAACCAGAGGAATACCGAGTTCTTTTTCGATACGAAATAGATCTGCGTGAATACGCCTTTCTAGTTCAAGTCCTTGATCTTGTATTTCTAGAAAGAAATTTCCCTTTCCAAACAAGTCTTGATATTGACCGGCAGAAGCACGGGCAGCTTCATATCTACCCGCCATAAGGTGCTCGCAAAGCTCACCTGAGAGACATCCAGAAAAACCGATTAGACCTTTAGAATGTTCAGCTAGAAATTTCTTGCTTACCCTTGGACGGCGGTAAAATCCATGTAATGACGCTTCCGAAGTAATGCGTACAAGGTTGCGGTAGCCCTCCTCATTTTGGGCCAAAACCAGAAGGTGATTATTTTCATCCCCCTCTTTATCGCGGCCCCAACTGACTTCTGCGCGGTGATCTTCAGTTTTCGATATGTAAAGTTCACAGCCGAGAATTGGCTTGATACCTTTTTTAGCCGCTGCATCAAAGAAGTGGACTGCTCCATAAATATTTCCATGATCAGTCATGGCAACTGATTTCTGTCCCAATTCACTAACGCGAGTTACAAGTTTATCTACATCACATGCCCCATCAAGCAGGGAGTAATCGGTGTGTAGGTGAAGATGAGTGAATTCAGCAGCCATAGTGTGATTCTAAGCTGCTCTGAGAGAAAGAGTTATGAGGAAAACACGGCCGAAATAGTGGGTCACTTATTACTGTTGAGGCGTATTTTGACCACTTGACGGAATACTATTTGCACTGGCGGTCTTTGTAGCCTTATGCACTGGATTCCTGCGATGACGAGTTGCGGTAGCTCTGCGACGGTTAGAATGAGTTGTTTTTAGGGGAACTCGCCTCTGTGGCTGGATTGCAGCGCTAACCGGAATAGAACCAGAATAGTCTGTATCAAAATCTGCACCTACTGGAACCAGGAAGCTCTGAACAACTTTACCGCCAAAGCCACCTGTGCGAACCTCAATACGAGTTGGATCAATTCCCTTCTCGTTGACCAAGTATGCCTTAGTGTTGACAGCACGCTGTGCTGCAACCAAGTTACCCCCCAGTTCGCTGGGGGCAGCATCTCCAACGATAACGATTTGCGCATCAGGACTACGTTGCAGTGAGAGGGCAACGGAATCTAGACATGCTTTAGCTTCATTATCTACACGAGTTGGACGAGCACGATCTCTAGAGAATGAAATATCACAAAGAGGCTCCGTGTGAATTGCCTGTTCCGGTGGAGGCTGAGGAGTAATACCGTTGACCATAAAGCTGGCAGTTGCTTCCGCTGTGCGGCCTAAATTATCTACTGTGTCGCATGTAACAGTTACAGGCCCAGTTGGCAGTCCTTGAGTGTTCAATGTTGCTGAGGTACCAGCTCCACTGACCATACCGCCAGATGTTTTGAAGCTATAAGTCAACGGCAGATTTGACGAGCTGTACGCTTGAGCCGTAATTATAACTGTTTGACCTGCCGTAACGATATTCGGTACAGCGGTGCAGGATATGGTGGGGGGCTGAGGTGATGCAACTGTAAATGTTGTTGAGCAGTCTGCCGCATGCTTACCACTGCTTGCATGCACATTCGTAGTGTAGATGCCCTGTGCCAAACCATGTGTATCAATAGTGATGGTATTATCTGTTCCACTTAAACGCCCACCAGTGCTCGACCAAGCATATGCAATTGAATAGCGAGGATCAAACCCTGATACAAATGCAGTGACGTTTATTAGATCACCGACAGCCACAGTAGTTGGAGTGGCTGAGCAGGACAACTGAGGCCCAGTGGGCGGCGGCATTCCGGGCTGAGATTCTGTCTCGTGCTTTTCTACTCCACCAAAATGCCATACCAACCCTGCACTAAGGCGCAGAGCGTCAAAGCTAACATTACCACCACTGGTTGTGGTCACAGTGCCATAGTTGACCCTGACCACTTCATAGTCTGCCTGAATGAAGCGAATTGCCATGTGGTGATTGAAAAACGGTGTGCTGTAATCCATTCCAAAACCTGCGCCGTAAGCCTGCCCCCAAGTTGCGGAATTGTAGTAGCTGTAGGTAAGCGGTGACGCAGTTGCAACAATATTCGGGCCAGAAATATTTGCTGTACCGACTAGTCCGTGAGCAAAAACGCTCAGGCCACTATCTTTGGCGTTATAACGGAAAATTGGCCCACCTTGAAGAAAATAGAGCGAATCATTTTTATAAGTTAATTGGTAACTGCCGCCTGCTTCTACACCTATACTCCGTTTGAAATAATAAGCGCCTTGCCCCAATGCTCCGTAAGGCATGGTTGGGAAACGATAGCCTTGAACAGTGTCTGTTTGGCGCGTGAAGTAACTGTATCCAGCATAGACATCAATTCGAGAGGGGGGCTGCCCAGTATACTGTCCGTGTAGCGGAAGGGAGATGCATGCCAATGCAGCTAAATAAATAGCCTTTGCAAGGGCTTGAGCGCTACTAGCACACCTTGATGTCATCACAGTCAATATACTCTGCAGAGCCATAAAAAATGAATTGAATAATAGTACTCAGGGCTACCTGTAATCAAGATAGTTATACAGATCTTGCCATCCTAGGAACAGGCACCCACTTGTTTTGTATGTGACTATTTTTTGGACTTTAAATGATGAGCCTGAACAATTGCGAGATATTTTTTTGCGTTTTCAGTAATGATTTCAGGATGTCCATCTGCAACAGCCTTGTTGTCCACCAAATCCCCACCAACACCAAGTGCAAATGCACCTGCTTCAAGAAATTCTGCGGCAGTGGCGAGAGAAACCCCACCAGTTGGTATCATCTCTACCTGCGGGAGCGGAGCCTTCAAGGCTTTGAGATATTTTGCTCCACCAACTGCGCTGCACGGAAATACCTTGACAATGTTAGCGCCAGCCTGCCATGCCGTAACCACTTCTGTAGGAGTTAGGACTCCGGGGATGATGGGCGCGCTATAGCGACCACACATCTCAATCGTTTTCACATTTAAGGCAGGGCTGACG
>Ga0116230_10001798_pt1 | contig 20531 bp, 13 predicted proteins | sample S1TSphfallax_3_FD_88678 | JGI IMG/M metagenome (GOLD analysis project Ga0116230, IMG submission 88678) | Host-associated microbial communities from peat moss isolated from Minnesota, USA - S1T2_Fd - Sphagnum fallax MG | ecosystem: Host-associated > Plants > Peat moss > Unclassified | place... | reverse complement strand
TAATGGACCTTTTTGGCAGATTACTGGACCTTTCCCTTGAAAACAATGCATTTCCTGCAGCACTGATGGACCTTTTCCAAAAAAATTCCTCAAGATTAATTAAATTGATCGTTATAGCCCGCCCGAACCTTTCGTGGCACTACGGTAATAGGCATTTGATCGATTCTTTAGGGTTCTACTGGGCCTGGCGGATCTCAAATTTGAAAGGCTCTCTATTGGATCCTTCTCCTATAAGTAAAGCCTGGTGGATGTGTGTCCATGGGCTTTATGCTTTTCATAAAGCCAGCCAGCTTTTAATTTTGTGTGATACCTGTGGGGTACCCACCTGGTATCACGGGAATTTAAAAAAAAAAATTGATCCGGTTTTTATGCCGAGTAGCCTAAAGCCCTCAGACAGGGACTTTACCCTACACATTTGGTATTAAAAACACTGATGAAAAATACGCGTCCGCTAACAAACCCTTACGGAAATAAACTCCGAGTGTCTAAATTCATCCACGTAGAGGTTGGTTGTGCCGGTAGGTGCAGTAGTTACGCAGGTACGTTAGCTAGATGGCGTTCGTTGGCCTCGAGAGGCGGCACCCACGTGGCGGCGGAGGTTGACAGGAGTCCGACTCCCTCTCTTTTCTCACGACGAAAACGAGGACGGCGGATCAGGGGCGTCTTGGATCCTCCGCCCACGTTTCTACACCGAACACCGGGCGGAGCTTCCAAACACAAGGCGGAGTGTCCAAGGCCGGGGCTCGTCTTCCAGAAACATTTTGTCCATCACCATGTTTGCGTCGTCTCGGCAAACGTAGATTATTATATCGTCATCACTTCCACAAACTTTTGAATGTACCATATCTTCACCAAACTTGGTGCTCAATCGCTGTTGCCACGCACCTAACGTTTACTCTGAGGTTCGCAATTCCCCGCTCATTCTCGCGCACTTGATTTTTTTTTTGGGGGGGGTTTTTTTCCCCACCTGTTGGCGTTTTTAAAAATTTGACTCTTTACAGGGATTTTTTTTCCCATCCTCTCACCTTTGTTTGATTGTTTGCAGACGTGCCAGGGCCGTGTTGCTGTGTTCTGCCTTCTTGATCTGAAGGAGCGCGTCCGGAGGGCATTGGTAAGCATTAGGAATCAGGATGAGATTCGCTAATGACCTTGTTTGCAGCCTCCATTGTTGCGTTTTTCCTCTGAAATTGGCGCTTATGAGGCTCTTAAGACTCGTTGATTCGTGTACTAAGTAGACAGTTTTGTAATCCTATTGAACTTCTGTCAATTGGATGCATTCTTAGTGCAAATACTGATAAATCGCAGCCTTCTTTTTGCGGCGGAATTTCGTCTGATCTCTTCTCTTTCGGTTTATTGTTCACCTGGATTGTTATGTACGCACGACCTGTTGGTTGCTATATTTTTGGTTTATTGTGTGTGTAGAAGTTCTATTTGGGAGTTTTTCGTAATGAGCACATTCTAGGTCTAAGATAGAACTGCCTATATTTGTGCCTCCCTTGGAGTTCGAATTTGAGCAGTTGAAATTGAGGATTGGGCTGATTTTGCATGCTCTGTAATTTGACTTTGTGTCATTGTGTTTGAGGATCGTTTTGAGCATTGATTTTTACCGCTCGATTTTGGCTTCGACAGTGGATTTGCTGTGTTTTGGAATTGAGTTGCAGTGTCTTTGTTTACCATGCGTTAGTCAGAATTTGAGGGCTGCCTTTGTAGGAGTAGTCTTTATTTTTTAGTTCTTGCTCGCAAATATTGGTGGTGCGGATTGATCAGGCCTCTTACCTGTTTCACAGATAGGACAATCTTTTGTCTTTCTTTTCAATGCTCTTGTTTGACGAATGCGCTGACAATGCGAGACTGCCGTACACATTCCTAGATCTATTCCTCATGCACAAAGGCGGCGGTCTATTTTCAAATTCGATTCCATTGAATGTGTCGCAGATCTCAGTTTTTGCTCCGCATTCAAGCAGTTTTTTGTAATCTCTTTGGTAGGAAGTTGTTTTTTGTTGCGTAATTTAGCTCAGGGATAGTTTCTCACATCCTTTGTTTTTTTCTGAATTGGAAGATTCTTGTTGATTTCAGGACATGGCTTCTTCCGCTTTCACGAGGAGCATTGTTGGCATTGAGGCGTTTCTCCCGCAGAGTAATCAGAAATCTGTAAGTATGATCTATATGGGAGCAGTTGTTCACTTGAATTATCTGGATTCTAATTTTTCAGGAAACAGGGACATTGGTTCCATGACATAGGCTTATGAGATTCCCTCAAACCCCATATGCGGACATTGGTTGTTTGGTTCTCTGCAATTCTTGTGCTCCTCACTGCTGCTCCAAGCAGCAAGCACTTGGAGATACTGGCAAAGTTTCTGCAGACTGGTGAAACTGTAAAATGAGGTTTTAGATTTCTTTTGAAAGCATGGAAGAATGGAGCGTGCAGAGGGCTCTATGACTTAGAGTGCCATAGGACACATACGAGAAAGTGCTTGTCTTAGATCCTGTTGACTGATCAGCAGATGGCTTCTGCAGTTGTAAATTTTTGGATCAAGGCCTCCATGGTGTTGTTGTAGGATTGACTCACTTCAGAGTCTGTGGCCACTCTTACTGTAGGAGGACTTCTCCTATCAGTTGTATTAGACTCTGCAAAACGTGTTGTGAAGTTAATTTGATAGAGCAGAGTCTGCAGAGTCTGGAAAGTGGTCAGGAACAATGAAGGCAGACCACTGGGAATTTACAGTGTAAACTTGCCAAGCCTTGAGATTCTGGAGATCCTCCTGAATAACTCTGTCCAGTCATCTTTTGTTGTTATGTTGAGGCTGCTGTGATCTAAGCCTTCCAATGTGATTTCTACAGAATTGAAACTCATGATTGGTATTTGTTCTGTAGCAGTGTGGTGCAAGATTCAATGGATTGAAGGTGTGCCCTGCAATCAGGAAAAAGACATATGGTTGTCTTCGAGCTGCAGTCCCTCATTCCCTGCAGATCTCTTGTGCTGTAAGGAAACAACATTGCAGCTGCCTTGTTTTCTTTTGCAGTATTGGATGAACAAATTCTGACATCCTTCCTGCCTTTTCTGCTCCGGACTGACTCTTTTTGACAGATTGAATGGTGGTTCAATAAACTCCTTCCTCTGTTCCATGTGGATATTATTGGAGACATGCTCCTGCATTTAACAGTTTTTTTTTTTGGGTGATGTGAACAGGCTGAGCCAGCAACCTTGGAGGCTGTACAGAGTGTCATTGCAAAGCAATTGGCTGTGGAACTTGACACAGTACATCCTGGTGCAAAGTTTGCAGATCTGGGTGCTGATTCCCTTGACACTGTCAGTTACCAAACCATGTCTCAAATGATTATCAGTACCCTGTCAAACAGTTTGTTCCACAATTTTGCAATTTTTTGTATTCAGATGATTGGTTTTTCTTAGTAGAGCTCTGCTTGTCAGGTCAACAATGACAAGACAGAGTACCGTTAGTTAACTGCCAATGGAAGCTGTTTCCAGTGCTTCTGGGTCAGTGGCACATGTCAATCTTGTAGCTTTCAAAGTATTTGACCTGTTTTCCTGCCACAGCATGTTATACATTTTGAGGTATATGGTTTTGTTGTACTGTTAATTTTGTATCCCTGCTCATGCAGGTTGAAATCATGATGGCACTTGAAGAGCAATTTTCAATCACTTTGGATGAGGAAGGTGCTGAGAAGATTGTCACTGTCCAAGATGCTGCTGATATGATTGAGATTGTCAAAAATGCTCAGTGAAAAAAGTCTGTCTGGTCTCACTGTGGGCTGTATTGTAGCTCTTCTGGTGGATATAAAGCTCAGGTGTGAACCCATGACAGCATCAGATGTTTGCAGTAAACAGACCATTTACAAAGGCACAAGGTAGCTCATATAAGCTGTTTAAGAATAAATTTGAGACTAGATGTTTCTTTTGTGTTCAATGAAGTCAGGAGTAAGTGAGGGCCCTTGAGTGATGTTTTGAAAGTCAGTACAGACATTTCGTTGCTTGGTTTGGAGAACATGTGGTATAACCATTTCACTTTGGGTGAGTCATGCCCATTTGGCCTTTCACATCAGTTGAGGATTGTTTCCCCTATGGTTACATTGATTGATGTTTTCTTGGGGGCCTCCAATGTTGATCATCATCAATTATGGGCTCTTAAGCAGCTGGTGCTTCAGGAATTACACATACTTTGCTTACGTAGTCCCACCACTGTTAGAACCTGGAATGTGAGAAATTTGCTACAGTGGAAAGTAAGGGGCCAGCAAATGTGAGTCTGCTATTGCTCTAGAACTCTTTCCAGGAAATCTGGCACAAATTGTCCTTAAATTTCCGACCATGTTTGTATTAGCATGCAGTTGCCAGGGGTCTATTCAACCATCAAGAGTTGCTGAGGTAAATTATGGGTATGGAAATCCTGTACAAAAGGTAGACATGGACAGATAAATTGAACAGGAAATCCAGTCATAGTGGTGTAAAATTATGCCATCCAAACCTAGCATGATAGAAATCAGCCAAATTCTGCCCTTGAAAATGTGCTTTCATGGGCAAAGCTATTTCTGATATTAATATGATATAAAACTAGCAGTGACTGACTTCATATTCTTTGCATGTTGTTAATTTATAACTATGCTCTGATGAAACTTTGCAACCAACTACTGCTGATGCCATGTGCAACACTTTATTCATACAATTATTCCCCATAAATACAGTACTCAATTCATAAGCAGATGGCGGGCAGGCAAATAATGAAAAAAACTAGTCTTTCTTCTTCTTCTGTGTCTTGCACTGCTTCAAAATGGCAAAGAATACAGCACAATCTTCTGCCCTACTGTGTATGTACTATGAAATGATTTTGCTTGTTTTACAGATTAGGAAGCTATCTCCTCTCACAGGTCCTCAGTTGCTTGGAATAGGTAAATATGTCTCATTCAAAGGGAAATTGGCAAGTGACCCATAGAATCGGGCCTTGAATGCCAGCATGACAGTATTCAAGAGTGTAACATCATCCTTGAGAAACATTTCAAACACTTTCTGGCAATAGTGCTGCCGAGTTTCAACCTCTTCCTTAGAGAGGGCCCGCAGAGTGGACAGAACACGATGGATCTCAGAACTGGGGAATTGCAACAGACAGTGCTGCCATTCTATGAAGTTGTCAAATGGCTTCACATAATTGTCAACAATGAGAACAGGAATTGAACCAGCACCAAGTATTTCCAATAACCGAAAAGTTGAAGGAGATCTACCTCCAGGGGCCAATCCAAAGGTGGAATTGAACAGGTCTTCGAAAGTGTATTTGTCAAAGAGTATCTGGTCACGATCACAGCCAACCCCCTTCTTTGGAAATCTCTTCCTCAGATTGTTGTTTGTTACCTGATTGCATGTGGTTGCAACTATGACATCCTTTCCATTGTGCATACTCAGGAACGCATCATTGCTCCGGAATGCTCCAGCTCGGTTGAGGTAGCGTGTGCCCTTGAATGTTGCAAAATATTTTCTGTCAAAGGGTTTGAGGCTCTGCAGCTCTGGTGGTGCATGCCACAGGCGAGGTAAGGGTACAGAGATGTCAAATCCCAAACGGATGCTGTTCTCATGAAGCCTAGATGCAAGAATGGAGGCTTTCCCAATGGTCCCTTCTGGTGGGTTTGTGAGAGACCACTTATCTGCAAGTGTCACAATTACATGATTGAGACCACCATTCCAATAGGGCAGAGTGTTTGGGTGTGGCTGGAAAGACCCTTTGGGCAAGTCCTTGTCGGAGAAGACAAAAAAGAGGCATGCCTTTTCTGGGTCTGTGGTGTACCAAGGCATTGAAGGCAAAGCATGGAAGTAATTTGCAGGCCAATATGGTTCAATGGTGTTGTAATGGTACACCAAAAGCTCTTTGGTATGGTCACAGCGTGAAAAGTTGAAGCACACATCCATGGTGCAGAGAGGGAACTTAGCTGGCCCATGCCACTCCTTGTTTGTTGCGTACCATGGCTGCACACTCATGGAAGGTTGGAAAAATCTGATCATATTCTGCAAGAGTAGGAGGGAGGTGCTCATGACTGCAATGACTTTGCCTGGGTTGTTGCTGATTATGTGCAGTAATGCAACCCTGTTTCATCAGTAATTAGGGTTAGATTTACTGGGAGGATAAGTCTTTTCATGATGCATCCAAGGGACACAGATTGTGTTCATAAAGGAAAAAAATTCAGAAGTTGATGGGTATTATTTCAATGAGAGCATGCTTGTAATAGATCTATGAAATGAATACAAGATGGTTAACTCTTAATGGGAAATATCTTCATAAAATATTAAGGACAACTTCATATTGTAAAATGTAAGTCCAACATGAATAAACTCAAAGATAAGCATAGTATTAAGATTATAGAGATTTCCAATATGATAGTATATCAATGAACAAGAAAAAGAGGAGGCTTCAATGCTAAAAATACATTAAAAAAGGATTGTGGACAAAACTAACAACCACATGATGTTTGGTGACCTTCTGGAATAGCATGTGTGGTGGTGGCTACCTACCATAACTCCACCATTGGTTTCATTAGCTCCTATAATTGTGTGGAGGTCAAACATTAACAAGCATATTGAGTTTTTGTGACAAGATTTGTAATGATAAGATGACTTGTCCATTAATGCAAACCAGCTCAACAAAACATACGAGATATGAAGATTAGTAAGGAAAATACAAACAAATGTAGAAGATAGAAGGAATTTTCAAAAGGAGGGAAGAGGAAAAAATGAGAAAAATTTAAGATCATGATCACCTACAGACAAGGTTGGCAACAAAAAATATCCTATGTTGGATTAACAATCATTAAATAAGGGTCTTTATTAAGATTCCAGATTCAACCACAACATAACTCTCTTTCTTATGAGAAGACTGACCTCTAGGCTCTCTTAAAAGAAACTTTCAATGGTAACCTTTGCTCTTAGAGAATTAATGACTTGCTGTCTGCATTACTAAAAACTCTTTGAGCAACAAAGCTTTAAGGACCTAGAAAAGTAATTACTGATAATGACAAATTTGGCAATACTATGAAATACTGCAATACACATGAAGCATACAAATCATATTAGTAGATGTATATATTGCTTACCAATAATTCTTTTGATTCTCAAGTTCTTTCTTAATTCAAAAAAATCCAGGACACTAATATATTTACAAATGAGATAAACAGTCGACTAAAGTTATTTGACACCCTTGTAATTTTGTATATGCTTGATGTAAATGAAATCAAGGGTGATATTGAATAGTGGATCAACTAAAATCTACATTTGTTAGAATTGGCATGATGTGACAACTTTATGTCATTGTCATGTCTAGATCAGGGCAGACACTCATTACATGATATTGGCATATGTACACCAATTGTGACCAGACACAATTGGTCATGGCTTGCAACTGGATGAATAACTACAGCACATATCCAAATGCTGAAGCCACGTATCAAAATGGAATTGGTGTATATACAAGAATTGAATTCACATCCCTTCCTCCAAGCAACCAACTTGGCACTGGGTTGCATTTATGTTGGGCTAGATGTATTGCAAAACCCAGTCAATGAACAATCCTGCAGGATAAGTTAGAAAGGAAAATTGGATAGGCATTCAACTCAATTAGACATTTCCAAAAATGGACTCACCTCTGAAGAGGTAGAAATTAGCAGATGGATTGCACTGATAGCACCCCATTGACATACCACCCATAAAAGATTTGAACTGCCAAAGGTGAGGACATAGTTATCTACCACAAGAATCTAGCCAAAAAACTCTTGCTACCTTGAAGGTATGGGGAGATTTCATTACCTTGTTTCACCTAAACCCAATTTATTTGTAGTTAAAGGTTGTTGTCCTAGTTCAATAAATATTTGAAACAATGCGAGGTAAAAGTATCACATAATTTCACTCATTAGAACTTTTATGCTAGCTTTTAGATTAATTTTTGTATACAAAGTTGCGAAATAACAAAACTACAATAAAAGGGAGAGGATTTGTTAGCATTAGACCTTGAAAGCTTCCATAACTTGATGACTTCAACCACTCTCTAGGAGTTTTCATAATACACATATCATGAGAAGGAATGTAAAAATTTCTAACTTTGGACTGCAAAATTCTTTCACCACCAACAAATAGCTTTATAGAAAGAACAAATTCAAGACGTTTGATTCCAAGTCAATTAAGATTTCATGACCCTAGGGTCTTTTCATGCCTAAGAACAAATTAGTTAAGAACTCCTTCAATAGCTTATGGAAGAGAAGGGACGTTCTATTGTTGATACTTCTTGAAATGCCTAGAAATCAAATTAGATCATATATGAAAAGAATGACTAGTTTGCCTGAACTTACATGGCCATAGTGAAGGATTATAAAACTTTGTACATCAGGAAAAACAAAATCACAACTCAAAATTTTCTGAACTTCTGAGAGTTCAAATCCTTTGCGATATCTCTATAATCAAAGAAATCTTAAGTTTTAACATACTTCCAAGCTAAGTTAGTGGACAAAACCAAAACATGTTAAGTATTAAAGTGAAACACTTGATGGATGATGCTACAGAGGCTTCAAATAGATACAAGACCTTCTTGATCCATATGAAAAGAAACAAAGGTTGAATTCATTAAACCTCTGCCCAAAGCTGAGAGATTTAGAGGTTTTGGGATTATATGTTCTTTGTCACTTTATGAGAAGAATCAAGATATCATGTGAGTCGGAAACTTGAATGCTCAGTTCATGTGGAGGAAATTCGTTTAAGGTTAGTAGTAATGCTTTCTTCCTAGTTTTGTCAAGAAATCGATCCTTAGATTAGAGAGAGAAACTACTGTTCTTTTGTAATTTCCATAGTTAAAAGTTCAATTTGAAAGCTACACAGGTCTACACAGAATCTAGTACGGAATCATGAGGTGGAGAATTCTGGAAGACATGGAGGAGAGGGAGGAGCAAGAGCAAGAGGATGATGGGATTGAAGAGCCCCAGGATGCAGAAAACCAAGTCGGATGCATAAGAGAGCTTACATGCACCCATATTCTCATGATGTGGGGAGAATTCTGGAAGACATTGGAAGAGAGGGAGGAGCAAGAGCAAGAGGAAGATGGGATTGAGGAGCCTTGAGATTAAAACCAGGTAAGAAGAATAAGAGAGCTTACATGCACCTATGTACTATTCTCAATGCTGTAGGGAGAATTCTGGAAGACATAAGAAGAGAGGGAGGAGCAAGAACAAGAGGGTGATGGGATTGAAAAGCCTTGAGATGAAAACCAAGTCAGAAGGATAAGAGAACTTACATCCACTTGTATACTCTTCTTGATCCTGTGGCCATCAAGTTCTTCACCGCAGATAGCGCCATCACTCCAAAACCCTAACCTCCTAAAACCCCTCAGGGTAGTAATCCACATATGATGGATTGCTCAATCTGGCAGCCTCCAGGCAAGGCACTCTCCAAATATTTCCATGCAATACAACCCTGAAAAATGCATACAAAAGATCATAAAAACCACCTCCATGAGTGACCACCCGTACTGCAGCATGTAAGCAGGCAAGATTTGATCGGAACAAAATCTGATACAGTAGCCTTGGAGAAAACAACACACAAACCAATCCAAACCTCCACCAGCCTCATTAATGAACACTGACTCCTGTGACTTAAAAGATCGACTATAGAGTGCCATGGGCTTTTGGTCCGAAGAACCAACTTACTTGTTGTGGCTCTCGGTTTGCTGCAGATTACACCAAAAGCAAAAGGAACATAGATTAACCTCGGATATGTATGCAGCCCACATTAAGTGCCATAACATTAGTTCCCAAACTCCACCACACTTGTAACTAGCTTTTCTGTTTGGATTCTTAACTAACTTCTGCATCTTTTCAGCTTCTAGCCAACTCATTATTGTCAGACTCTCAGTCACTAATCTGCCGCCCCGCCTCTTCCCCCCCCCCCTCGAAAAAGAGTTTGTAAGAAATGCTCTTGCTTTATTTTTCTAATCTTTCGTTTCTCGCACTACTCTAGACCACCAAAAGTCGCGCCCTCGTGAGGGATGATATATGATACTTACTCCTACCAGGTGGTTTCATCTCAGTACCGACCCCACTCGACTCGTGAAGGATTCCAAACTGGAGTGAGAGCTAGCTAAACGGATAGATATGCGCGCGAGTGCGACATAGTCAAGACTCAGTATCGCTACAAGTGGGTGGAAGGGGGAAGAGGATGGCGTCAGCCACGAGGTCACTGCACAGTGACACACTCGAGGTCACATCGTCGTGTCACTAGGTCACGACTTTTGAGACTACGGGCTTTTTACGTTTTGACACTACGGACAGTACCAGGTGACATCGTAGTTTCCACCAGTGTCAAAAGTCGGACACTAGGGACTAAAAACCAAGGCGTGACGAGGCGAGGACGGGGGCAACCAACAATGAAGGGAAAAGAAAAACATATTCGTTGCAATTTATTATCAGCTCATATTCGCCATTTTCTTTGTTGGAAAACATGTACTCTTTAGTTGTCTCTGGATGGATTGGTCAAAGGAGAAACAAATTATCTTTAGAGAACTTGATCCATGGATGGTTTGCTTCCTTGCAACTTTTTGTTTGTCGGTACATTGTCATGAATGAGGCATCTTGTAAGATAAAGCATCGAAGCTCATCATAGATGTGCCTAGATTGTAGGTAGAAAATATTGGGAGCCCTTGAATGCACCCATAAAGTATCCAATTCGTCCCCTCCCCCAAAAAAACAAAAATCTATAAACTACTTTGAAGGTAAAGAAGAATGTACAAAGTATTTGCCTCATTTAAGATGGCATTCAAAAGTGGAACATAGTCATGGCTTCCTCATCATTCATACTCAGGCTTCTGCTCTTCCTTTATTGCACTTCCAGAAACAAATTACCTTGTGAAATAGTAATGCAAATTGCTTGAACAAGGACCATCACAATGCACATGATGGCATTATGTAAGAAGCACAATGACTAAAATGATAGTAAGCTCTAGAAAGCCAGTGCCTAAAGCTCCAGAGTTGATTAGTATCCCTCTTGGACGCAAGACAAAGAACACAAGAGTTATGGAAATACCTCCAGAAACCCTACAACAAAAACTCTCAATTTCAACTTAGTAAGAAGATCAAGGCTCCTAATTGAAGCGTTAGCAATGATTTACAAGATCCCTTCCCCAGGTGCATATCTACCACCAGGCATAATTACTAATGATATAAAGATAACCAAGTGAATTCATGGAGTCAGAGAAGGAATCTGCAAAAGGAAATTCATGTCAGCTAGAGGGAAAGAGATGCTCCAACCATGCTAAAAATTTGAAGGGCCCCTTTGGCATATGCCCTTCACCTCTAAAAGACTGGTGGAAAAACTACTTCTCAGAATGAAAGATTGACCACAAAACTGCCCTTCACAGTTACAAGACTCAAAAATTTTGCCCTTCACAAAAGCAAAGAAGTATGACCTGGAATTAAAAATATATTACATGCTCATCAAAAGTTACTTATCCTAAGCCCTTTCTGCTCAAACAATTAATACATAATTAAAAATAAATTAATACATAAGAAAATAGCTACATACTGTGTGGGTTTTTACAAAATTTGGTTCATCAAGGTAGTAATACTACAAACCTATCTTTCAAAATCTACACATCATGTAAGCGTAGAAAATTCTTACCAACAGTTATATATCTTCAAAGTCCCTCCTGTCCTTAGCATCTTTCCATGCCAGTATGTGCATGTCCTATATTTGCTCCCAGTCCAGCAATGTTGGTGCAAGCCCAAAAAGTGCACATTAAAACATGAATTGTATGCAGTTTCATCCAGTCTCAAAGGACATGTCCTGACATTCTTGATCAAATGCTGTGAAGTTTCTTCTTAACAAGTGCCCTTCACGATGAAGGACTAGGAAAAAAAACTTCCTTTTCCTTGTGGAGGGTTCCACAATTTTTTGCCTTTCACTAGAAGGGCTAGACAGCAGTGAAGGGCATTGAAAGCTCCAAATTGAAGGCCTGACTTCAATCTGCTACTCTTGATGATTTGCTGCATCTAACAAGCCTGCAGCCAGGAGGGCAGTATGAGTAGTTTGGAGTTGTCCTAAAGCTGGATTTCTCCACTGCACTCCAAGCAAGATTGAACTTTTTTCTTTCCCTGCACACCATCATCATTGTCGTCCTCCTACTCAAGTACCCATATCCCAGAAAGTGCAATTTCTTTACAGGAACTCTCTTACTCCTGTAGGAATGAAGGATCCATCAACTGAAAGGTCCCCATAAAGTTCAAATCTGTCACACAAAAGCTTCAAATGATGCTTGTGTTCTGTGACAGATAAGACATTGACGACCTGTGAAATATTCTTGTTACTTTGATGATAGGAATAACTTTCTTTGTTCCAATTCCACTCTATTTTACTCTCAACAAATGTTGCCGGTACATCAAAAACTGTGAATAACACATTCCTATTGGGCACCACTTCGCGTCAAAGATTGAGTTAGATTTGATTTATTGCAGTTGTTTAGTGCTTGCCCTTCAACAACTTCCACAAAACATTTGCATACTTTGAATTTGAAGGCATGCTTCCCCTTAGTTATCCAATGTCCATGATTTCAAAAAGCTTGTCTATTCAAGAATGATTCCTCAATTTCAAAAACATTTTCCTACTTCAAGAACTAATGTAAACTACTTGAAACAAGGTGCCCTTGCTGAAATGCCTTCACTCCTTTCATGTTTTCTTGACATCACTCCATGTTCTCCATGTCTTGCCAAAACCCTGCAAGTTCCATACTGTCTCATATCCAACCAAGTAGCAACTATTAGACAAACTAACACTAATAACCTAACAACAGCTTGGTGTAGGTGAAAGTATACTGCTTTCAATAATAATACTATAAAGTCATAGGTTACTTAATGAGTTAATTTATTAGGAGGAGTGCCAAGGCCCTTAGGTACAGAAAACCCCCATGTCTTGGGTAGGCTTCTTTACTCAACATAGGGGTGGTAATTATATCTAAGGTGAAATGGTTCTCCTCCTAATGACAATTACTAATAAATTGTATGAGTGCAACAATGTGTCCTTAGCTCCACCTCCATAAGTCAAAAGATTTGGGATGTTCTTTGCAGCAGTTTGACATATTTTTGAGTAGGAGCAAATTGATTTCCTGGTCCCCAAGCAAGAGCTGTAGTATCAAGTTGAGGAAGAGGAGCAACTGGGAAGTCTATTTTTTAATCTGTCCATCTCTTGTAACAAATTTTGCATAGGGTCTGATAACCCCAAATGCACCCATCTCCAAGTTTCCCTAACTTGCTCCACTTTCTGTCACAAGACATCCACCTGAATGCTTTCTTCAACTTTCCCCGCTCTAGTACTTTGACAGAGACTTGAAAATATTTTGTAGAATGGAATGCTTTGGACATAAATCTTAGCTTGGATATCTAGTAACTGCAACAACCACCAAGGCTAGAGACCCAAACATGGGATAGTACAGGGATTGGAATCACCCACTGTTCTCAGTCTTATAGTCCCATTGCTGATGTTCCTATCACTACTAGCTGTGTCATCCCTACCTATCAGCTTATGAAGCTCAGTGCTGCCTCCAAAACCTGATATCACCCAAAAACCAGTTGATATTCAAAATGAGGTTGAAAATGAGGAAAATTAGGTTTTCCTGTGTAACTTTCCTGCAGCAGTGGAAGACAATTTTTTGGCTCCCTCACATCCCTTCACTAATTAATTTATGATCCCACAACTTGCTTCTCCCACAGAAAAAATAATGAATGAAACCTCAAAAATATAATCCATAGGAATTGCTCCAGTGGAAACTTTCCAGCATGAAGACAATACAATTTTGTTATTTTTCTGCTAAAGGTCTCCCCACAGAGGGTGCAGAAAATAAAAAATTTCCTGCAACCCTAAAAATAATTAATATTGTGAGGGTTTCAAAGTCTCACTATGGTATGATCTACCCTAGTTTTTACATAACCAAAATCAGGAGGGCATTGAAGGATTGATACTGGTATAAGGATCAGACTGGTTGGACCTAAGGCAATACCAGCCTGGTAGGGACCTGAGATAGTATGAGTTACATAGCCATGTTATACCAATTTCAATATCAGGTTTTATACCTGGCTCATATGAGCCAAAATCAATATTGGACCCAATAATGGGAGAAGGCTGGTATGATACTAGGCTGGTATGAAAGTATCAGAGAAAGGGTCTAGCTTTAGAGCTTTCCAGATTTGAGACTCCCACTACAAGGCTGGTAGGCCGTGTGGAGGGGTTGAAAATCCAGAAAGCTCTTAAGCTAGACCCTTCACCTGCATAAAGAAACGCCAGATTTTTTTTCATAATTTCTTGAATTTCCCAGAAAGAAATCCAGAAAAGGAACTTTTCAAATCCAGAAGGTCTGGGTGATAACCTGGCAAGGACCTTCATTTCGAAGTTGACATCTTCAGCTGGGTGAGTTGTCCCCAAAATAGACCTGAAAAAAATTGGGCAGTTCTTTACATTCAAAAAGGGACCCAATACCAGAACCAGGCTGGTATAAATGTTTAAGAATGCCCAATACTAGGACCAAGCTGGTATGTGCAGAAGTCGATACCAGTCCAACAATGGTTCACAGTTCACACTTGCAACTTCTACTTTGACCAGAACTTGGTCCTTAACTGGTATAGGGTCTGGCAGCTCCACATGCTGCAGTTGTTGGATTACAGTTAGTTTTGCATTCTTGGTATTCACATCAAACCTCAGACTGAAAATTAAGTTGGAGAAACCATCTGTGCATGCACAACTATTGCTTGCTGTTTAACTGTCATACTTTTTGCTGATTTCTAGCAGCGAAATCATACAAAAATGTAAGGACCAACTACTTTTAAAGACACTGGACTAGACTGCATTTAAACTGGTGATCATCCACAAGAACATTTAGCCAAATTTGGCTGTGGACCAGATATGAAAGTATAAGTTTTTGGAATTCCTTTTATAATTTGACTAGCTGCTGGAACCTGTTGTAGAAATATGACAATCTGACATTATTATTTTTTGAAATCTGGCAAATTAGGGGCTTTTTTCGTTTTGGGGAACACAACACAGCAAACCGAACCTGACAAACGGTTGACATAGCGCACCCAAGCTCATTGTCAGAGGGCAGGCAGGAAATTCACTTGCACACTACTGGGTTTGAGAACTTAGGTCCTTTTATGAGGTCCCAGGGACTCAGAATGACCTATACCAACGAGCCATCACCCCTGAGTCATTCGGTCTTTGTCACTATAATTCTTTGCTTTGTACATGTTGAAGTCATATTTTTCAAAGAAACAAAATGCAAAACTTCACTCAAAAGCTAAACAGTGCTCATAAAATATTGAGCCTGGTACCTTCCTTTAGACATAACCAGTTTTTGAGTGACCTGGTAACACCACAACAGCTGGCTGGTCACAAGTAATAGCCCACAACTCTTTCTGCACAGATGTCACTTGCGCACCATTGGTCAATTCGCATAACTCTCATGTACAACACCTGATCACACGGCAGGATTTGCACACAATAGGACTTTTGAAAACTATTTGTCTGGTAACCAGCTTGAGGCCATGGGTGACTGCCCATAATCTTGCCACTCCCACTGCCTGATTATATGTGGTAAGTGGTAACCGATGTCCTATCACAGGTTACCTAGTCCATAACCGCTATCCACTGCAAGGAGCTATCCTTTTTGTAGGAGTTCACAAAGTGTGAAAAAAAAGTTCACAACATGTTTTATATAAATCTGACAACATATAACTCATAACTTTTTCTATGTAGACATCACATGCATGCCATTGGCCAATTTGCATAACTCTTCAATACAATGCCCAGTCTTAGGGCAAGATTTGCATGGAAAAGGAATTTTGAAAATTGGTTATGTCCAGTATCCTGCGTCCTTTTGCAAGTTACCTAGTCCATAGCCAGGGAAGGTCACATTAGGGGTATGTTTTTCTTAGGTTTGGTCTCCCGCATTCTGTAAGAACAAGCTATTTGTGAGAGACCACATTATTGAGACAGAAAGTAGAAGCAATAAGATGTTATATTGAATGAGGCACAAAGCTTATGTAAGATGAGATAAAAATCTCAAAGGGTCTGGGGATATAGTTATAGTAGAATGTATCTATATAAATTAGGTATATTGTATGTGATTAATATATTATACTAAAACACGGTTCAAACACTCTCACTAGGACATTAGTTTATGCATCCACGATTATCATTCATCCAATGTATGATGGTCATCTATGTCCAATGAATTAGGGTTACAAGTCCATTCTCTTCCGTCTTCTACACCACCAACGTTCTCTCTTGTGCAATCTTTAGTTCTTTTGCACTGTTCGTTCTTGATTATGCTTACTATTAGAGAGCATCCTTGAGAGATTGAAGATTGCATCTCTTCCACTATTATTTTAGCAAGATTAAACAGATTGCATTTCCTTCTAGTCATGTTGAAATTTTGAATCTTTCAAAATTTAGGGTTTGTTTTGTAGTGTGAAAACCAAGAGCTACTGTTGGCTTGGACAAATATTGAGGTGTTGCTCCATGTTACAATTTTGATGTAAGCTTTTGCTTGGTTGATTCTTGTTTGTTGTGTTGCTTGTATTGGTGTTTATAATCTTTTGTTTGTGTGAATTCAAGAGTAGGTTCAAGGGAATGTTTTTGTTAAGATGTGTGTTGATGAACTTGTATTGGTTTTGGTTTTCTCTTCAACTTATGATAATTCCAGTGATGTTGATTAGTTTTATAATTTGGTGTAGTTGCTTCAACTAGCTTGCAAACTATATGTAAGGTTTCAAAGTGACTTTCAGATCTGTTTGTTTGTGAGTACAACATTTTTCACTCTCAGAGTTATTTAACTTGAAATTATGTTTGATTATCATTGATTTGGAGTAATCATATTGTGGAGTGTTTTCAAAAGAAGGATTGTAAAAACATTACCACATGAGGATATAGGGGTACATTGTGTGGGAAATTGGATGGTGGTGAAGGTCATTAAGGCATGAAATGTGATAGTAGTGGAAACACCTTGATTTTCAATAGGAAATATTTGAGTTATTGGTGTCAAACACATACCAAGTTGTTGCATGCACAAATTGTGTTTATCATGAGGTAAAAAATTAATCAAGATGTCCATTGTCATGGTTGTAGTGACTATGTATTGAAGTTGAATTTCGTGTTGAAGTACTTTTTTCTTGTGAAATAAGATTGTACATTAACATGTTTACTGCATGAATGGTACTTGGGATTTTCATTCAAAAAATGGCGCTTTGACTATCAAAATATATTAGAGTTGGGGCTGATTGTGGAAATCCAAACTTAGACAATAGTTGTTATAACCAAATCACTTCAACAGTAGCATTGGCTAAAGTTATATATTTAGGTTTTGTTGAAGATAATGCTATTAATTATTGCTTTTTGATGCCCCAAATTAATAACATTACCAAGAAAAACACCTTCAACAAAAAGAAAACAATAACCCAATGTGGAACAACAAGTATTTTTATCACCAGCCCAATCCACATTAAAATAACCATGTAAGATATCACCATTATTTGATTTTTGGTATTTGATTTCATAGAAAAGTGTGCCCTTTATACATCAGATTTTTTTTTTTAATGTTTATATGTGGGGTTCATTCAGATTAGATAAATATTGTGTTAAACTATTGACCACATAAGCACAATCCGGTCTTGAGTTGACAATGGCATGCATTAAACTACCAACAAGTTGAAAATATGGATAAAAAAATAACATTTGTTCAACATCATGAATAGATGGACAATCATCCTTACTTAAACGAACACTAGTTTGCATAGGTGTAGAAATTAGATTGTAGTTAGACATTTGAAAATTTTCAAGTTTTGATGTTTTATATTTGGCTTGATATAAGATGATCCAACCTTCTTGGTGATTACGAAATATAGAATTGCCAAGGGTATAGTGAATTCCAACAAAACATAGAATTGCCAAGATTTATTTAATGGGAGTGGGGTTAATTCCCATGTTTTATTCCATTTCAAAGAATTAAGTTCATCATTAATTGCTATTTGCCATCGTTGAACATCAATTTGTGTTAAAACATCTTGCATTATGGTAGGAGTTTTAATATTAAGATGAACAAAATTTGCTTAATGTGGATGTTGATGATGACATTGAGTTTTTGTGATTTTCTTATGTTGAAATTTGCCTTGTATAGTTCCAATTAGCCCTTAAGTTGGTTTTATAATTCTTTTAGGTCTTGAAGTACTTGGTGAAGTTTTGATTTTGTAATATGGAAATGGCATCATCATGTTGAGGCAATGAATGTTCATGTTCTATTAACAATTGTGAAAAGGCTTCAACAATGTCATCACGTGAAGGTGAACTGCTTTGATTTGGTTTTATGGCTTCAACATTATTTGATGTTTGCTGATTTTGTTGTGACAAGAATTGATTTGGTTGTTGATTTTGGAGGAGTTGATTTGATTTCCCTTGTGTGGTTGACTCCATTGTTAAGTTCTTGAAGAAGTTGGCATGTAGGATAATGTTTTCATCATTTTCAACATGTACTTAATAGGTTTTATTTCTTTGTAAAGGCCTCATAAAAAAAAACATGTCGAGAAATGACTATGGTCTTGTTCTTAATTTCCATAATATGATAAGCCCTAGATTCATCATTATAGCTTAGAAAAATGCATTTTATTGAATGTGTATCCAATTTGTGTTTAAGTCCTTTATGGATCAAAACATGAGATTTACAACTAAAAACTTTCAAATTTGATGGATCTGGCTTATGACCAAACCATATTTCATACGAAGTTTGCTTATCATTGATGTTCATAGCTTCTTGCGCCCAAGTACTTTTTGATGCACACCACCATTACTTACATCACCACTACTTGTAGGCTATCTATGCAACAAAAGGTCAAGGTGGGTTTCTGTGCTTCATGGCTCTAGGTTAGATGAAATCATGTTTTGTTTCTATTAAGGTCTTTTTGCACTCCATGGATTTAGGTCGCATGAATTTGTGCATTACTTTTGTCCAAAAAGTTTTTAACGAGCTACACAGATTTAGGTAAGTGAGTGGATTTACAACCTTCAACCATTGTCTTGGGTTTGGTCTTGATTTCTTAGTGCAACACGTTCATCAAAGTAGTGATGGTTTTGTGTGATGGAAACTAGGAGTAGTATTTAAGCTTCGTTTGAATTGTTGAAACAATGGATTAAACACTTAGTTTGATCATTGACCAAATTATTTGTTTGTGGTATCTATTTGTTGTTCTTTACTATACAAGTCAATGTAGGTTTTCACGCCCTCATTTTGAAGAGCACAAGGGTTCAAAAGTTTTGAATAGCCTTTCAAAAGCTTTGTGACATCATGAAAATAAATAAATCATGTTTGATTTGTGTGAATCTTACATATGGGGTACCCATTGATTACTGGTTCTTTGATGTTTTTGAAATAAATAGAATTCATATTGGTTCTCTAGTTATGAATTTTTGTCTCAAAAAACTAGAATCAGAAATTTTTTGATTTGGAAATTTTGTCTTTGATTTAGATTATTTTCAAACAACTAAAACCTATAATTTGATTGGAAATGAGATTCTCTAGTAATCTCAAAAGCTTACTCCATAGTTGGATATATTAAGTGGAAGCTACATCCTTTAGGGATGTAGGTGGTGGTGGTGGTGGTGGTGGTGGTGTTACTATTGCATTCGCATCAACAACATAATTTCTTGCTCTAAGTCTGAAATTCTAAGTTTGTTTGGTACTTCCCACTTTCTCACATATTTAGATTTTTTCTACAACATAGATTTGAGACTAATGATTCTATAAAGATTTTAGTTGCAAATGTCGTGTTGGCATGTATGTTTCTTCCAATTTGATAGCTCTAATGTAACATACTAGGTGGAAGCTACATCCTCTTGGGACGCATGTGGTGGTGGTGGAATTGTTATTGCATGCATCTTGATTAGTAACAACAATTTTTGCTCTATTAACAACTCTTAAAAACTCAGATACCATTTGCTTCATCTAGAATGGAACCAACTTTCTCTATATGCTCCCTAGTGGTATCTTTTGTAAACTTTGCTATGTCTACTATAAATTCCATACTATAATTTCTTGTTGTTGATTTTTCACCCACTACTCTAGTCATCTCACTCAATTCCTCTGAGTTAATTCATTGTTTTATTTCCTCAAGAGATACACACGATGGAATATGTCAATGATGACATACGTGAATGATTCTAGGCATTTGGTATCATGTCATTTAGAATGTTGATTCTATAAAGCTTTGCAAACTCTTGTTTGTCTTCAATAATCCAAATATGTTAAAGAACTCAATCTTTTCATATAGGAAGAATCTTCAAAATGTGCAAAAAATATGGATTGAATTCAACTAACCAAGTTAAAAACTCGAACAAGACAAGAAGAAGACTCAAGCTTACAAGGTATGGATTTTAAAAAATCATTTTCACACAAAATCCATGTTACATGCTTGCTTAAGGTGCTAGGAATGATCTAACATGCTTTACAATTTTGTGCAAAGCTTTGAGG
>Ga0116230_10001797_pt1 | contig 20532 bp, 19 predicted proteins | sample S1TSphfallax_3_FD_88678 | JGI IMG/M metagenome (GOLD analysis project Ga0116230, IMG submission 88678) | Host-associated microbial communities from peat moss isolated from Minnesota, USA - S1T2_Fd - Sphagnum fallax MG | ecosystem: Host-associated > Plants > Peat moss > Unclassified | place... | reverse complement strand
CGAGCGCCGCCTCGACGGCTTGAGGATCCAGGAGGGTGTACCGACCGCACATCACTTCCCTATGGCCGACCGACGCGGACAACGCCAGCTCGCCGGAGCGCCCCTCTTACGAGTCGAACCCGAGTCGTTTATCCGACCCCGTTGAACACGCTCCAGCTCTGGTTCGCCCGGGTGTTGAAGTTAGAGAGGTTGAGGCCGGACGCAGTCGTCGCGGTCGCAACATCGGCCGATTCGGTAAAGTCAATCGAATCGGTCGGATCCGTGGCATCAGAGTTCTGGGTGCTGTCCGCCTCCCCGGCCTTCGCTCCATGATGGTGATGCCCATGCTTGCCGACTTTGCCCGAACCGGCGCCGTCAGCGGAGGACGGATCCGACGCGGAGCTCTGCGCATCCGGGGAGCTTTGGGCTGCCGCGGTCGAAGAGGCCGCGGCGGCCTGGGTCGCCTGCTGTTGGAGCTGTTCGATCTGCGTCTGCAGTTCCGTCTCCTCCGCCTGCAACTCCTCGGTGACCTGAAGCTTGGTCTTGGCGTCGTCCGAGCTCTTGCTCTCGGCCGTGATCTGCTTCTGGACCGTCTGAATCTGCTTCTGCAGTTGCGCGATTTTCGCGGCAGTTGTCGCGGCGGAAGGCTGGGAGCTCGACAGGCCGTAGGACGGGCTGGAGGACGAAACCGACGAAATGCTCATGCCTCTCTATCGGCGCAGAATCTTCCCTTCCTCAGCGAGTTCTTCGGCTGATCAATAAGGCACTCGGCTCCAATAAGAAATGCGCCTTTGTGGGCGAACCAATCCACTAGAAAAGGAAGTCAGGGTGCTACGGATAGAAAACACCTAGGGCTCGCGAACCGCAGTTTTACATCTCCTTGTCGGGTCGCGTACGACCTACTAACCGAATGATCTCATCGGGCGGGACCGACCGGGCAAACAGGTAATGGCCGGAGAAGAATCTACCCGTGGTGCCCAGGCCGACGAAATTGTTCAGCAGCTCGATCGATTCCGCCGCGGCGGGGTAGCAGTCACCGTCCCACCCAAGCACCGGCATGCCGTCGAGAGCCACCCAGCCGAGGTGGCGCAAACGCGCCCACTCCGGGTGGGTTTTGGAGACGGCGGCGCGCGCCGGCGGATAGAGGAAACCGATCGATACCGTCACCACATGCGGCCGCGCCGGGTCGAAATCGATCGGGGCCGAAAGCCGGAGCGGGCTCCCCCAGTGATCGAAGCCCAGCCGGAGCGTGCGCGGACCTTCGTAGCGGACGAACAGCCCGTCGCCCGCCCCGGCCACCCCCGCGCTCAAGAGCGGCTCCGTGGGCGTCGCCCGTTCCGGCGTGAACCGCACCCCGATGGCCACGGCACCCGGATAAGGCGCCCACGGCGCGGCCTCGCGCGAAATCCCGGCGCCGGCCTCCGGCTGCTCCGGCAGCAGTCGCACCACCCGCATGGAGAGATCCCGGCTCCGAAAGACCGCCCGCTGCTCGTCCGTGTAGCCCTCGTAGAGATACGGCTCGAACTCGTGGGGATGCGGCACCCGACAGATGACCTCCATGGGATAGTCGTCCGGCGCGATGAAGACCGGATTGGCGAAAAATTGGCCGTTCAGGATGCGATAGGGACCCGCGCTGCGCAGATAGGCCCACCGGATCGCCGCCTCCGCGGCCGTTGCAAATTCCGGGGGAAACATCTGCCGCAGCGGCACCGCGAAATTCCACGCCCCCTGGAGCACGGCCCCGGCCAAAATCGCGTTGGCCGCGAGCATCCCCCACCGCCCCCGCGCCCGGAGACCGCCCACCCACCAGGCCGTCAGCAGAATGAGGAACAGGCCCAGCGGGCGGGCGTGGCGCGCATGGATTTCAAACCGCGGAATCACGTCCGACAGCAGAATCATGCCGCCGGCCAGCAACGCCGCGCCCGCCAGCCAGAGTGCGGCGCGCCGCGGCAAACGCCCGCACGCCAACGCGACCATCGCCGCCAGCGTCCCGGCCCCCCACAGGAGGACGAGCCCGTGCTCCGACGCCCAGAAATACTCCGGAATGAACCGCCATCCCACCCCGAAATTCCCCGCGTTCACCTCGCGGGAGAATTGGATGTACGAGCGGATCAGGTCGTGGTGCAGCGCCCGACCGCAGACGACGACGAGAGCGACCGGCCACACGAACCCAAGGGCCGCCACGGCCGCACGCTGGAACAGGGCGACCCACGGCCATCGCCGGTTTAGGACCGACAGGACCAGCGCCACGCCGCCGAAAGCCCAGTAGCCGTTGTAGGCCATGAAGCCGAGACCCACGCTCGTGCCCGCCCAGAATCCGTTGCGCAGCCCGGACCGCAGCCCGCGCAGGAGCCCGTACGCGATGAACGCCAGCGCGAGATCGTAGGGCACATTATGCCGCGCATAATAAAACAGGAAATCGGCCGCCGCCGCGAGCACCGCGCCGCTGAGCGCCTCCGCCCGGGTCCCGCCCTGTTCGAGGATCAGGCGGCTGAGCAGATAAATCACCGCGACCGAGGCCAGCCCGAAACAGGCCGCCGACACCCAGAGCGCGTTCCCCGCCGCCCGCTCGAGCAACGCCGGGAGGATGCCGATGACCCGGAACAACAGATGGTCGGACGTCGTCAACACGGCATCGCCCGCCCCGCGCCAGTCGCCGGCCAGCAGCCGGGCGGCGGCCAACCGCGAATCGCCAAAGCGACTTTCGTCCGGCCAGTAGTGCTCCCCGCCTCCGAGCGCGATCGCCAGTCTCAGACCGAACGCGACCAGCAGGACCGTCGCGAGGGCGGAACGGTAGCGCGGGAGGGTCAAGGCGAACCCTTGACTGCCTTGGCGGGCCGATACCAGGGGGACATGATCCAGGCCAGGCCGAGGGCGATGGCGCAACCGGCCAGCACCTGCAGCACGCGCTGCTGGGCGATATGTATCTCCGCGCCGCGGCTGCGACCTTCGAGCGCCGCCACTTCCATGATGATGACCACCGTCACCGGGGCCAGGCGCCAGTTCGCCGGATAGCGGGGGACCGCCGTCACCAGCAAGGTGGTCACGCCAAGGCAGACGAAAAGCGTGGCCGTCGTCAGGCCGCCCACCCGCACACCCACCAGGCCCACCGCCGCCCCGACCAGCGTGTTCAGCGCCCGGGCGCCCACCAGTTTCTTGGCCGAGGCGAGGTCCGGATCGCTCGCGATGCAGATCGTGATGATCGCCCAGTACGGATGCTCCAATCCGAGCGCGCCGAGCCCGAACCACGCGATCAGCGAGCCCGCCAGAATCTTCGCGACATACCAGTACGATTGCGGATTCGGTCGCAGCCAGCCCAGTTTCATCGATCGGCCTCGGGTGAAAACGACCGCTAGCCCGTGGCCGCCGCCGCGCCGAACAATTCCAGCAGCGCGTTCGTCTCGGTCACGACACCCGTGCGGATCGTCGGCTCCGGCAGCGGCGCAAACCGGCTCGAATGCAGCGACGGCAGCGGCACCCCCGTGCGGCGGCTTTCCGCGAGCCGCTCCTGCGGCATGGCCCCGAGCCAGTAAAGCGTCGTGGGGATGGAATGGTCGTCGAGTCCGAACTCGCCGAAGTCCTCGCTGACGGTCGAAGGCGGCAGCTCGATCACATGGTCGGCCCCGAGCACGCGGACAAAGACGGAGTGCAGTCGCGACGCCAGGGCGGCGTCGTTGACCGTGGCGTCGGCGTGATTCGGGTCGATCACGACGAGGGGGGCCCGGTAGGGCGGCACCCCCGCGGTGAGCGCCACGCCTTTGGCGATCCGCTCGATATCCGCCAGAATCCGCAGGCGCACCGGCTCGCTGAACGCGCGCACGGTCAGGCCGAGTTTGACCTCGTCCGGGATGATATTGCTCTTCGTGCCGCCGTGAATCATGCCGACGGTCACGACGGCCGGATCGGTCGGGGCATCCTCGCGGCTGACAATCGTCTGCAGGGCCATGATGAACTCCGCCGCCATCACGATCGGGTCCTTGGTCGATTGCGGCGAGGCCCCGTGACCGCCGACGCCGCGCAGGGTCACATCCACGGTGCTCGCATTCGCGAGCACCGGCCCGCCCGTCACCGCCACCGTCCCCGCCGCCAGGAGCGGCGTGTCGTGGAGTGCGATCGCGTAATCCGGGCGCCCGAAACGCTCGTAAAGGTGATCCGCCAGCATGGCGCGGGCGCCATCGATCACTTCCTCCGCCGGCTGCGCCACCACCATGAGCCGCCCGTGCCAGCGCGACTTGAGTTCGACCATCGCGCGCGCCGTCCCCAGCACCGACGTCATGTGAATATCATGTCCGCAGGCGTGCATCACGCCGACATCGTCGCCGGCCTGATTGCGGCTGCGATCGACGCTCGCATACGGCAGGCCGGTCGCCTCGGTGACCGGCAGCGCGTCGAGTTCGGTCCGCAAAAGCACCGTCGGCCCCGGACCGTTCGCCAGCACCGCCACCACGCCGTAGGCCTGCGTCCCGTCGGCATAGCGGCCCACGCGCTCAGTCACGCTGAACCCGAGCTTCCGCAATTCGCCGGCGATGAACGCCGCGGTCTTCACCTCATGGTGGGAAAGTTCCGGATGGCGGTGGAGACCGCGATAGATGTCCAGCAGCGCGGGCAATTCCGCGTCAACGAGGGCGGCGGCCGGGGTCGTCGCCGCAGGCGCAACGTAAGCGGGACCCGCCTTTCCGCCCGCGCTCTCCTGCCCCGCAGCCGCCTCAACCGAACCGACGAACCGGGCCGCGCCCACCGCGCAAACCAAACCCCAGCCGATTCGGCGAAAAGCTACGTGCATCACTCGGACTGGTAACAGCCCTCGCCTTCAGGTCCACGATATTTCTCCGCGCCCGAAGCGTTCCCGCTGCCCGGCCGCAAGCGCTGTCCGTCCGCCCCGAACTCGATGGGATGCATTGAGCCGGACGCTCCAATTCGGGATGTATGCCCGAGCGAGGAACCGGCGCGAGACGCGCGCTACTATGTTCCAGCGACGCCGGCCCCCTTCCGGATCGGCTCCCCCTGCAACCTCCAACCCGATTGATCCCATGGCCAAATTAAATTCCCTCAAAGAGCTGCTCATCGACGAACTCCACGATCTCTACAGCGCCGAAACCCAGCTGGTGAAAGCCCTCCCGAAGATGGCGGAGGCCGCGAGCAATGAACAACTCAAGTCGGGCTTCGAGGCCCATCTGGAACAGACCAAGGGCCACGTGCAGCGCATCGAACAAGCGCTGCACGCCCTCGATGCTTCGAAGGGCAGCAAGACGTGCGAGGCGATGAAGGGTCTCGTCAAGGAGGGCAGCGAAGCGATCGACGCCAAGGGACCCGACGCAATCCGGGACGCCAACCTGATCGGCGCCGCCCAACGCGTGGAACACTACGAGATGGCCGCGTACGGCACCGCCCGCGCCTTCGCCCAGGCCCTCGGCGAAAAGGAAGTCGCTCACCTGTTGCAGCAAACGCTCGACGAAGAGGGCGAGACCAACAAGAAGCTGATGACCATCGCCAAGACGGTCAACGCCGAGGCCGCCAGCGCCGAGGCCGCCGCCTGACCCAACTCCGCGCGCGGGCGGATGGCGATCCGTCCGCCGCCGACCGACCAGCTGGCTCTCTGCCATCCGCGCAGGGGCCGGGTGTCTGCATGCTCGGTTAAGCGGGACTAAAACGACACCTGGAAAGTGAGCCGAAACGCCGCCGCGGCCCGGAGGTCGACGGCGTACCCTGCGCGAAAATAGTCCAGATGGCGGTCCGCCTCGACACCGGCTGAGCCTTCGACGACGACGCCGTGGATGGGCTCCCAGGTGAGGCCCGGTCCGTACATCGTCTGTTCCACCGAAAGCAGGGCATGGTCGAGCTGGGGTAGCCCATACCGTTCGCCGAACCTCTTCGTCACGCGATAGCTCCCGTACTGAAAATGCGCACCGGCGTAGAGGCTGAAAGCCGGCGTGCAGCGATAGACGATCCGCGGGTCGGGAAAAAGAATGCGGGCGGTCCAATCCGATCCCAGCTCGTACACCAGGCCGCCGGCCGGCAGAATCGGATAGCTGCCGAAGGTATCGAACTCGACTCCCGCGGCGACGAGCAACCCGGGGGCGGCCCGCCACAGCCCGACGAACGATCCGCTCAAATCGAAATCGGCGCCGCCCGCCTGAAAATTCTGCGCATTGAAACCGGGCACGATCTCCGCGACCCAGCCCCAGGCGCCCGCTCCGCGCCAGCGCAAGTCCAGGGGCAGCCCGACGCTGCCAAGCTCCGCGGGGACCGGCGCGTTCCCCCGCGCGGATTGATGGCTGTCGGCCACCCGGACGCCGACGGACGCAGCCCATTCCGGGCCGAGCTGGATCGAGCGGGCGGCATCGACCTCGAACGTCCGGTCGGAGACGGCGCCGAGATTCTGGCCGCGGCCCGTGGCCGTCGCGCCGGCGTCGGCGGAGGCGTCGAATTCGGTGTCATAGCCGTTGCGCAGTTCGACCCAGTCGGACATCGCCTGCGCCGCCGCACCGGTCGCGACCTGCGCCGCAGGGGCGGTTTCTCCGGGCAGCGGCGCGCCCAGCGCAGAGAACGCCGCCGCGACCGCCAGCAGGAGCCAAGTCCGCTGGACGCCGGGCACGGCGAGGCGGACGCCCAATCCCCCTCGCTGGACTGCATGGGGCAGCTTGACGCTCATGCGGCGATCGGATGGACTTCGCCCCGAATTTGCAACGTTCGTCGGCCATGCCCTTCCCCTTTTTCGTGCCCGGTCGCTCTGCGCCCGCTCAATCATGAGTCGGAAGCGGACGCGGGTCTTCATCGTCGACGATCATCCGCTGGTGCGGGAATGGCTGGCCAATCTGCTCCGCCAGCAGCCCGACCTGGAGGTCTGCGGCCAGGCGGAAGATGCGGTTGAAGCGATCGCGGCGATGGTGGCGACCCCGCCCGATGTCGCCATCGTCGACCTGACGCTCAAGACCGGTTCGGGCCTGGATGTCATCAAGGATCTGCGCGTCCGGCTGCCCGCGACGCATGCGATCGTGCTGTCGATGCGGGAGGAGATCTTCGACGTGGAGCGGGCATTTCGGGCCGGCGCCCGCGGCTACGTGCTCAAGGGCGAATCGACCGCCCGGATCGTCGAGGCGATCCAGGAAGTCCGCGCCGGGCGGATCTACGCCAATCCCGATCTGCTGTCCCGCCTCGCCGAACGCATGGTGGGCCGCACCTCGGCGCCCGTCAGCCCCTCGGAAAATCTCAGCGACCGCGAACTCGAAGTCTTCCGCCGGCTCGGCCAGGGCCATAACACGCGGCGGATCGCCGAAGATTTGCGGGTGAGCATGAAGACCGTCCAGGCGTACTGCGCGCGGATCAAGGACAAGCTCGGCTACGCGAATGCCGCCGAACTCGTCCGCGCCGCCGTCCAGTGGTACGAGCAGCAGCCGTCCACCTGAGCGAGGGGACAGGTCGAACGGGCGAGCGCAACTCGCCTGCAGTTTGTCAGGCGGCGCCCTACACCGCGCCTACGTTCCCGCCTACGCGCGATTTAGACCGCGGCGGGCATACGGGGAACACGCGCCCTGTTAGAGTGGCTGCATGCTTCCCACCTCGTTCGCTCCGAAGATTCTCATCACCGGTTCCACCGGCTTCCTCGGCGGTGCCCTCGCAGCCGATCTCCTCGATTCCGACGAATGGCCGTCGGTGCTCCTCCTCGTCCGCGCCGCCACGGCCAACGAGGCCTTCGATCGCGCCGTCCGTTCGCTTCGCCGGTTCGTCACCGACCCGCGCCAGCTGAACCGCCTGGAGCGGCATCAGGTCCTGCACGGCGATTTCACCGAGCCCGGCGCCTTCGTCGAAGACGAGCGCCTGACCAGCATCCGCCGCGTCGTCCACTGCGCCGCCCTCACCTCCTTCGGCACGACGTCCCGCAGCTTCACGGTCAACGTCGACGGCACGCTCCGGTTCGTGCATCACCTCCGCCAGGTCGCCACGATCGAGCGCTTCCTCCACGTCAGCACCGCGATGATCTGCGGCAGCCGCCCGTCCCGGGTGGTGCGGGAAGAGGACTATCCGCGGACCCAGGTGGAGCACCTCGTCAATTACACCGAGAGCAAGGCCGAGGCCGAGCGCCTGCTGCGGCTGACCCTCCCCGGCTTCCCCTTGATCGTCGTCCGCCCCTCAATCATCGTCGGCCACACGCGTCTCGGCTGCGCGCCTTCCGGCAGCATTTTCTGGACGTTCCGCGTCGCCGACGCGCTCGGCATGATCACGTGCCGCGAAGACAGCCGGATCGACGTCATCCCCGTCGATTACGCCGCGCGGGCCCTGCGCCTGCTGCTGGTGAAGCCCCGTCTGGCCCACGACAGCTACCACATCTCGTCCGGTGAATCCGGCAGCTGCAGCTGGGAGGAGCTCGGTTACGCGTTCTCCCGCAACCGCGGCGCCGAAGAAGTCAATGGCAACGCCCGCGGTCTCCGCTCGGTCGAGCTTCACGAAATCGAGGCCCGGAAGCCCCAATTCGACCAGCTCTTCGGCAACTGCAACAAGCTCTTCATGATGAAGGCGATTCGCCTTTACGGGAATTTCGCCGGACTCGACACGGTCTTCTCGAACGACCGCATGCAGGCGGAGGGCATGGAGCCGCCGCCGCGGTTCTCCGAGTACCTCGACCTGTGCCAGGACACGTCGGCTGAGCTGACGATCTCGGACCAGATGCTCGTCGACTTTCAGTAAACCGTCCGCCGCGAACACCCCATCGCCCCATGAATTGGACCGAACTCATTCGCCACTACGGCTGGCTGGCCATCGTCGTCGGCACATTCTTCGAGGGCGAGTGGGCCATGCTCGCCGCCGGGATCGGTGTGCGGGCGGGCTGGCTCAGCCCTTGGACGGTGGTGTTCGCCGGCATGGGTGGCACCTTCGCGAGCGACATGACCTGTTTCTGGTTCGGCCGCCTCGGCGGTCCGACGCTCGTGCGGCGCTGGCCGGGACTCTGGCGGCGGCTGGCTCCCGTCCGTGAATTGATGGAGCGCCACCAGGGGCTGCTGATCGTCGGCTATCAGTTCGTGCCGGGACTCTGCACCGTGACGCCCGTCGCCTTCGGCCTGTCGCGGATTCGCGCCAGCCGGTTCATGGCGCTGAACGCCGTGGGCATCGTGGCCTGGACGGCCCTGTTCAGCAGCGGCGGTTACGCCGCGGCAACGGTGATGCTGGACGGCGAAGGGCTGTGGCTGCTGATTCCCGTCCTCGCCGGCGCAGTCGCCACGGTCTGGGGCTTCCGGCAGTTCCGCCGCTACCTCAAGGCCGGCCGTCCGGTCGTCCCGCCGATCGCTTTGCCCCTGCCGCGGCCCCGCTTGGCCGCCTGACCGTTCAGCGCCAGTACCCGCGGACCCAGACGTAACCGTCGCCGCGATACGCCCAGTGCGGCTGGACATAGACGGCGTAACCCGGGGGCGGGATCTCCCAGTGGCCCGGCACCCAGACATAGCCGCCGCCATTGTAATAGTAATAGCCCGACACCCACATCGCGTTCGGCGCCGGCTGCGGCGACGCGACGTCGGCCTGGGGCGGCGGCGGCGGCGGCGCCTGATTGACGACCACGGTCGTCGTCGCTTCGGCCTCGGAGTGGTAGAGCGTGCCGTTCTGGTGGTCGATCGAATTGCCCATGGACCCCCCCACCACGGCGCCGAGCACGCCGCCAATGGCCGCGCCGGCCAGTCCGTTGTGACCGCCGGAATTGTTGCCGATGATGCCCCCCGCGATGGCGCCCAGGACGCCCCCGGCCACCGCACCCTGCTCGGTGTTGGGCCCATTGCCCTCGCAGCCCGCCAGCAAGGCGACGAGCGCGACCGCCAAAATCGGCTTGGCGGGGACCTTGAGCGGAAGGGAAGACGCAACGAATGGAGTCAGTTTAAGCATGGAAACGAAAACCGTAGCGCTTTGGAAAAATGACCTCAATCAATTGTTCCAAGAACTTCGGCGCAGTCACTCGTCACGCGCAGCGCATAACCCTTCCCCCCACGTCGAATGGCCTCGGGTCAGCCGAGCGATCATCAAGGGGGCCGCGTTCCCCCTAACCCGGATATTTCATGAAGGAGGGAAGAAGATCGCCCAAGACGCTGGAGCAGAAAGGGGCGAGCGCGACCGACGGTGGCCTGAAAAATGAGGGCCATCGAGGGAGCGTGAGACCCTTTATGCCCGGCGGAGTGGGTGAGATTCGACCGAGCTTCGTGAAATATTCGGGCTAACGTCACTCTTCCTTCTGCAGCGCCGCCACCACCGCGAAGTCTTCCAGGGTGGTGGTGTCGCCCTTCACCGCCCCACCCCCGGCGATCTCCTTGAGGATGCGGCGCATGATCTTGCCGCTGCGCGTCTTCGGCAGGCCGGCGGCGAAGCGGACGTCGTCCGGTCGCGCCAGCGAGCCGATTTCCTTGGCGACGTGGGCGCGGAGCTGCTCCTTGAGTTCGGGCGACGGCGCCAGGCCGTCCTTGAGCGTGACGAAGCAGACGAGGGCCTGGCCCTTCAGCTCGTCGGGGCGGCCCACCACCGCCGCTTCGGCGACGGAACCATGCGACACGAGGGCGCTCTCGACTTCGGCGGTGCCGATGCGGTGGCCCGACACGTTCAGCACGTCGTCGATCCGCCCGACCACCCAGAGGTAACCGTCCGCATCGAACCGCGCACCGTCTCCGGCAAAGTAATACCCGGGCAGCTCCGCCCAATACTGCTGCTTGTAGCGGGCGTCGTCGCCCCACAGCGTCCGCAGCATCGAGGGCCAGGGCTGGGCCAGAAACAGGCGTCCGCCGCTGCCACGCGGGACTTCCTTCCCCTGCTCGTCGAGGACCTTCGGCACGACCCCGAAGAAGGGTCGGGTGCACGAACCCGGCTTGAGCGGCGTCACGCCCGGCAGCGGCGAGACCATGATCATCCCCGTCTCGGTCTGCCACCACGTGTCGACGATCGGGCAGCGTTGGCCGCCGATGACGCGGTGGTACCACATCCACGCCTCCGGATTGATCGGCTCGCCGACCGTGCCGAGCAGGCGCAGGGAGGTCAGGCGGTGGCGCTTCACGTAATCCTCGCCCCAGCGCATGAACGCCCGGATGGCCGTGGGCGCGGTGTAAAGGATCGTCGCCTGATGGCGGTCAATCATGGCCCACAGCCGATCGGGCTCGGGATGGTTGGGCGCACCCTCGTACATCAGGACAGTCGCGCCGTTCGCCAGGGGACCATAGACCACGTAGCTGTGGCCGGTGATCCAGCCCACGTCCGCCGTGCAGAAATAGACGTCGGTCTCCTTGAGATCGAAGATGTATTTCGTCGTGAGCGCGGCGCCGAGCAGGTAGCCCGCGGTCGTGTGCAGCACGCCCTTCGGCTTGCCCGTCGAACCGCTCGTGTAGAGGATGAACAGGGGCGTTTCGCTCGGGAAGGCGCGGGCGCGGTGCTCGGGCGACTGCGTCGCCATGAGCTCGTGCCACCAGACGTCCCGGCCGGGCTCCATCGTAATGTCCTGGCCGGTGCGTTTGAGCACCAGGAGGTGTTTCACGCTGGGGGTGCCCGGGAGCGCCCGGTCGACGTTGGCCTTCAGTTCGACGATCTTGCCGCGCCGCCAGCCGCCGTCGGCGGTGATGATGACCTTCGCCTGGCAGTCGTTGACGCGATCCTTGATCGCCTCGCTGGAGAAGCCGCCGAAGATCACGGTGTGGATCGCGCCGAGCCGCGCGCACGCGAGCATCGCAAAGGCCGCCTCCGGCACCATCGGGAGATAGATCGCGACCCGATCGCCCGGTCCGACCCCGAGGCGGGTCAGCGCATTCGCGCAGCGTCCGACCTCCTGGTGGAGCTGGCGATACGTGATCGTGCGGACATCGCCCGGTTCGCCCTCGAAGATGATCGCAGCCTTGTTGGCGCGGGCGGTGGTCAGATGGCGGTCGACGCAATTTTCGCAGGCGTTGAGTCGGCCGTCCTGGAACCACTTGGCATGCGGTAACTTCCAACTCAGAACTTGCTTGAAAGGTTTGCGCCAGACCAGCAGTTCCTTCGCTTGGCGGCCCCAAAACCTTTTTGGGGAGTTGACAGACTCGGCGTAGAGGCGCTTGTATTCAGCTTCGCTCCCAAGGTTGGCTTGGGCTTTGAATTCGGCCGAGGGCCTGAAAACCCGGTGTTCCCGGGAAACTGAGGTAATCGTCTGGTCGGTCACGTTAGTGGCTGATTTTCGGGGAGGGTTAAGAACGCTATCCAGCGCACTCTTATTCGCCCCGGAGTTTCGAGCGTCAAGCGCGCCGAGCACCCTGTCTTAAACTCTGTATGGAAAAGAAATCTGTTTCCGCCTCGACGGAAGCCACTCCCGCGGCCCACCCCGCCGCTTCGCCCGTTCCGCCGACCTCTCCCCTGCCGATTGCGCCGGCCGTTGAGCCCGCGCTCGCCGGCGGCCCGATGACCGCGGTCGCCGAGCCGGCGATGCGGATCGAAGGCGTGCTCGACATCGACATCACCAAGGGCGGCAACGGCCAGTTGCTCGACCTCGCGAAGAACGGCAAACGGCGCCCGACCGACACCTTCGTGCCCAAGGAATTGATCCGCCGGTTCAAGCTCAAGCCGGGCATGATGATCGGCGGCACCGCGTTTCCCCCGGAAGGCCGCTTCCCCAACCCGAAGATGCGTTTCATCGAGACGGTGGACGGACTGCCGCTCGAGGAGCGCCGCGCCAAGCTGGATTTCACCACGCTGACGACCGTTTCGCCCGACAAGCATCTCAAGATGGAGATGAAGGATGGCCGGATGACGACGCGAGCGGTGGACCTTTTCTGCCCGATCGGCAAGGGCACCCGCGGCCTCATCGTGGCCCCGCCGCGCACCGGGAAGACGACGCTCCTGCGCGACATGGCGCTCGGGGTGCTGGAGAACAATCCCGAGTGCAAGGTGATGATCCTGCTGGTCGACGAACGGCCCGAGGAGGTCACCGATTTCAAGCGCAGCGTCTCCGCGGAGATCTGGGCGTCCTCGAACGACGAGCAGATCGAGAATCACATCCGCATCGCCGATCTGTGCATCGAGCGCGCCCGGCGCCTCGTGGAGACGGGGCAGCACGTCGTGCTGTTCGTCGATTCGATCACCCGGCTGGCGCGGGCCCACAACACCCTGCGCAATTCCGGTCGCACGGGGTCCGGCGGCCTCGATGTGCGGGCGCTGGAGAAGCCGCGGCAGCTCTTCGCCTCCGCGCGCAACACCGAGGAGGCCGGTTCGCTCACCATCATCGCTTCCGTGCTCGTCGAGACCGGCAGCCGGATGGACGACGTGATTTTCCAGGAATTCAAGGGCACGGGCAACATGGAGCTCGTGCTCGATCGCAAGTGCGCCGAGATGCGGCTGTGGCCCGCCATCAACATCGCCTCGTCCGGCACCCGCAAGGAGGAGCTGCTGATCGACGCCAAGAAGCTCGAGGGCATCCATTTCTTCCGCCGGGCGCTGGTCCAGCAGAAGATCGAGGAGGCCACCGAGACCATGATCGCCCGCCTGAGCAAGACGCGGACCAACGACGAGTTCCTCAAGCTGATCGCCCGCTGACCCGGATCTTGCAATTCGCGCTTGCCGCCCGCTCGCCGGGACCGGCATCCTGACCCTTCCCTAGCCAAACCATCCTGATGCACAGTTTTTCCGAGCAATGCCTCGACATGGCCCGTTCGATGCTCGGGCACAACCTCGACTCGATCCAACCCGACGGCACCCTCCTGCCGGTGGCCGGCGAAGAGGCGAGGCCCGATGAGCCGGGCCACGTGGCGTTCGCCCTGGGCGAATACTACCGCGCCACCGGCGAGACCAAGCTCAAGGGACTGGACCTGATCGATCTCGCGGCGCGCTGCGTGACGGCGCAGATGTTCACGGAACCGGCGACGGAGAACGGGCTGGCCTATGCGGCGCTCGGACTCCTGTGTTTCGGCCCGTCCAAGGAGCGCAATCCCGTGTGGGAGCGGCTCGTGGAGGAGACGCAGCAGCGGATCGACAAGCAGCTGCTGCACCGGAGCGATTTCGACAACCACTGGCAGGCCTTCAATATCGCGAAGGCGGTCGCGCGCTTCAGCTTCGGCCTCTCCAAGAAGGACGAGACGTCGCGCTTGATCGAGCGGATGGTCGAGCGGATCAACCAGACGAGCTCCGCCGGGTTCTTCGACGACTCCGTGCGCGGACTGGGCGGCAATTTCAATCTGTACGGCGTGATGGCGCTCGTCTTCACGCGCTCGGCGCTGCAGCTCCACGCGAACAACGGCGTGCGGGATCGCAAGTTGCCGACCCTGCGCACCTACGCCGAGAAGTACATCAAGATGATGCCCGACATGGTGCGGGCGGACGGTCTGGGCTGGGCGTTCGGCCGGGCGGCGGGCGCCTATGGCCAGATGCACTGCATCAGCCTGATCCTGCAGGGCCTGCGGGACGGCTGGATTCCGGACGAGCAGAAACTGCGGTATTTCGCGATCCTGCGGCGGCTGTTCATGTTCTTCTACCAGACCTATCTGGACCAGGAGCTGGGCTATCTCGATCTGCGCGACGACGAGCGCACGGCGTACAAGCAGCACACGACGCGGATGGCAAATTTCGACGCGGCCCGCTACCTCTGTCAGTGGTCGCGCCTGGCGAAAACCGTGCAGGTGCCCCCCGGCGCGCCCTGGGCGGAGCCGGCGCGCACGTCCGGCCGTTTCGTCATCTTCGACAAGAGCAATCGCAAGGAACAGGGCGTCTTCCTCTACCGCGACGGCGAGAGCGGGCTGCACCTGACGCTGCCCCTGGTAAGCTGCGGCGGTCATCTCTCGAGCGACGCCCTGCCCTTCCCGCACTGCCCGGGGGTGTTCGACTGGCCAAACAATGTCTACCTGCCTGTGCTGTTGCCGGAACTGACGTTCGGCGAACACGTCACGCTGCCGGCTTTCTACGGCAAGAACTGCGTCACGGGCCTCGGACTGCGGAACAGCTTCTTCTTCCGCTACGAGCAGCCCGAGCTGATCGACGTCAAGGAGGAGATGGTGAAGAACCTGGGCGCCGTGAAGGTGCAGTGGACGTTCACGGGGGCGAAGATCGCCTGCGAGTTCGCCTACACCGTCCGGCAGCAGGTCACGCTCGACAAGTTCCGCTACGCGTTGGTGATCGCCGCCCCGCATTCGAAATACCGGATGCCCGGATCGCTCACCCTCGGACCGCAGGGGCTGCGCTGTACGGTGGCGAAGGATGATTTCCAGGCGACGTGGCAGGAGACCGAGGTCGTCACGGCGGATCCCACGTTCCGGACGAACTTCGGCAAGGTCCACTACCTGCAGTACCTCGTCCGCGATCACCCGCTGATCATGCGGCCGGGCCAGACCTACCGCCTGATCGTCAACTTCGAGCCGGAACTGATCAAGGACGCGGAGTAGCGTCGAGCCCGGCGCCGGCATGCTCTCGCGGCGGATCATCCCCTGTCTCGACGTGACCGCGGGGCGCGTCGTCAAGGGCGTCCGTTTCCAGGAGCTGCGCGACGCCGGCGATCCGGTGGAGTGCGCGGCGGCCTATGACGCCCAGGGGGCGGACGAGCTGGTCTTTCTGGACATCACGGCGTCGAGCGATGGACGGCGCATCATGCACGACGTGGTGTCGGCGACCGCCGAACGCTGCTTCATGCCGCTCACCGTGGGCGGGGGCCTGCGTTCGGTCGGCGACATCGAGTCCATGCTGCGCGCGGGCGCCGACAAGGTGTCGCTCAACACGGCGGCGATCCGCGATCCGGAGCTGATCCGGGCGGCGGCCGACCGGTTCGGCGCGCAGTGTATCGTGCTCGCGATCGACGCGAAGCGCGAGGCGGGACCCGACGCGCGCTGGCGGGTGTACACGCACGGCGGCCGCAATCCGACGGAACTGGACGCGGTTGGCTGGGCGCGCCGCGGGGTCGAACTGGGCGCCGGGGAGATTCTGCTGACCAGCATGGATCGCGACGGCACCCAGGCCGGCTACGACCTGGAACTGACGCGGCAGGTGAGCGATGCCGTCTCCGTGCCGGTGATCGCGAGCGGGGGCGCGGGCCGCCTCGCCGATTTCGGCGACGTGCTGGAGGCGGGGCACGCCAGCGCGGTGCTGGCGGCGTCGCTCTTTCACTTCGGCACCTTTACAGTGCCACAGGTAAAGGAGTTTCTGGCGGCGCGGGGGCTGCCGGTGCGCCCACCAGCACCGTGAGCTGCGCCTGCACGGAGGCGAAGAATTCGGGGCTGAGATCGACCGCGGGGACTTCGTAGAGCTGCTTGCTGCGGGCGTGCTCGTAGATCTCGCGGGTGCGATCGGCGTTCGACCCTTTCGGGCGGAGCAGCCGCTTGCGTTCCAGCATGAGGGCGAGGAAGCGGACCAGCCGCGCGTTCTCGGGGCTGAGCTCGGCCCCCGGCTCGGCGAGGGTGAGGAAGAGGGTCTCGGCCGTCAGCTTGAGCGCGCGGTCGGCGGCGTTCGCGCCGACGCGGGGCTTGAAGATCTGCACCCAGCGGCAGGCGACGAAGCCGGCCGGCGCGAAGGCGGCCACCTCGGACTCGAGCACGTCGCAGCGGATGATTTCTCCGGTGGCGGAGCGCACGAGGAAGCCGACGACCCGGTCGCCTTCGACAAAAGGCCGACCGGAGACGAGACAGGCGGCGGCGCGGGGTTGCAGGGTCAATTCCATGGTGGATACAGGCCTTTCCTGTTTACTTCGAGGCGGCCCGGACGCTAGCTAATTTCCCATGCACCGAGCGCAGGTCCTCGTCCGGCTGCGGCCTTCATGAACGGCCGGCTTATCGCCATTGGCGACATCCACGGCTGCCACGCTGAATTTGCCGAATTGCTCGAACGCCTCGATCTGAGGAAGGACGACCGGTTGGTCTTGCTCGGGGATCTGGTCAACCGCGGCCCCGACAGCGGCCGGGTGATCGACCTGGCCCGGGCGCACGGCGCCCTCGCGCTGCTGGGCAATCACGAACTGCGCCTGCTGAAATTTCGCCGCTCGGGCGACCGCAAGGTGCTGAAGGAACAGGATCTCGCCACCATCGACGCCTTGCGGCCGGAGGATTGGACGTACCTGGAAGGCATGGCGCTCACCCACGAGGAACCGGAGCTGAACACGGTCTTCGTCCACGGCGGTTTCCTGCCGAACGAGCCCTGGCAGAAACAGCCGGCCGAGGTCGTGACCCGCATCCAGGTCGTCGACCGGGACGGCCGGGCGCGCAAGCGGGCCGACGCGCCCGACGCACCGGCCTGGGCCGACCTGTGGTGCGGGCCGCCCTTCGTCGTCTACGGGCACACCCCGCGGCATCAGGTGTACCGGCTGAAGTGGTCCGCGGGGATCGACACCGGCTGCGCGATGGGCGGTTCGCTCACGGCCTACCTCCTCCCGGAGCGGCGCTTCGTGTCGGTCAAGGCGCGTCAGGCCTACTACCCATGAGCGGTCCCGCCGAAGGCGCCCACCTGCTGTGCCTGGATGTCCAGGCGCCCTTCCTGCGCGCGGTGGCCGAGGGTTCGCAGCTGCTGCGGCGCTGCCAGTTCGCCGTCGCGGCGGCGGAGTGCCTCGGCCTGCCGGTCGCCTTCACCGAGCAGGTGCCGGACAAGCTCGGTCCGACCGTGCCCGAACTGCGGCAGCTCGCGCCGGCCGCCCCGGTGTTCGCCAAACGGGCGTTCTCGGCCCTCGGCGATCCGGCGGTGCGGGAGGCGCTGCTGGGCGGTGCGGCGCCGGTGGAGCATGTCCTGCTCTGCGGACTGGAGACGCCGATCTGCGTCTACCAAACGGCGGTCGACGCGCTGAACGCGGATGTCCAGGTGACCGTGCTGAGCGATGCGGTCGGCGCGCGCCGCGCCGCCGACGCGCAGGCCTGCCTGGAGGCGCTGGCCCGCGCGGGGGCCCACATCCTGCCGGCGGAAACCATCTATTACGCCCTGCTGGGCGGCGCGGATCATCCCGCGTTCAAGGCCTACACCCAACTCGTGAAATCCCATGGCTGAATCGTCGGTCCGCGAACTCAAGTCCGCCGAGAGCGGGCGGCCCTTTGCCAGCGTACTGGTGGTGCGCAAGGTCACCGGCAAGACGGCGGCGAACGGCAACCCCTTCCTCAGCGTCGAATTGGGCGACCGCACCGGTTCGTTCAGCTGCACGGTCTTCAACGATAGCCCCGCCTTCGAATCGCTGCGCGGCGCGGCCGAGGGCTCGGTCGTGCGCATCGAGGGCAAAATCGACAGCTATCAGGGGCGCCTCTCGCCGCGGCTGGCCCGCGCGGCGGCGCTGACCCCGGAGGAACTTGCGGCGCCGGACCTGATCGCCCACCTCGTCGAACGTTCGCCCGAGGATCCGGCGGTCATGGCGGCCGAGTGCAACGCCTTCGTCGAGCGCATCGCGCGGCCGGAGCTGCGCGCGACGGTGCGCGTCGTGCTGGACGAACTCGGAGACGGGTTCTTCGCGGCCCCGGCCGCGATTTCGATGCACCACGCCTACCGCCACGGCCTGCTCGAGCACACCGTGCACATGGCGAGGGCGGCGGCAGCCCTGCTGCCGCTCTACCCGGAAGTCGACGCGGACCTCGCGCTGGCCGGCATCCTCCTCCACGACACCGGCAAGACCATCGAATACGAGGGCGCGCTGGCCACCAAGCGCAGCCGCCGCGGCGTACTGCAAGGGCACGTCGTCCTCGGCTATCAGCTCGTGCGGCGCGCCGCGCTCAAGGCCAAACTCGACCTGGAACTCTCCGAACGCCTGGAGCACATCATCCTCAGCCACCAGGGCGAGCTGGCCTGGGGCGCCGCCGCGCTGGCGGCCACCCCGGAGGCCGTGTTCGTCTCGATGATCGACAATCTCGACGCCCGCATGGGGATGGTCCAACAGGCGTTGCGGCAGGCCAGCCCCGAGGCCGAATTCTCCGATCGCATCGCCGGCCTGGGCGGTCCGCTGCTGACGCGGCGGCCGCCAGCCTGAGTCGGCCGCAGGCCGGCGGACGCGGACAAGCTGCGGCGGCGCAGCGCTAGCCGCGCTATTGCCGACTCAGGCTGAGCAGGAACTCCGCATTCGACTTGGTCTTCTTAAGTCGCTGGATCAGCATCTCCATCGACTCGATGGGACCCAGCCCCTGCATCGCGCGGCGCAGGCCGTAGATGCGCTGGAGCTCTTCCGGATGATAGATCAGCTCCTCCTTGCGGGTGCCCGAGCGGTCGATGTTGATCGCGGGGAAGATTCTCCGCTCGACGAGCCCGCGATCGAGGTGGAGCTCCATATTGCCGGTGCCCTTGAACTCCTCGAAGATGACTTCGTCCATCCGGCTGCCGGTGTCGATCAACGCCGTCGCAATGATCGTCAGGCTGCCGCCGCCTTCGATGTTGCGGGCGGCGCCGAAGAAACGCTTGGGCCGCTGCAGCGCCGTCGCCTCCATGCCGCCGGACATGATCTTGCCCGAGTTGGACGCGAGCGCGTTGTACGCGCGCGCGAGACGGGTGATCGAATCGAGCAGGATGACGACGTGCTGGCCCTGTTCGACCAACCGCCGCGCCTTCTCGCCGACCATCTCGGCGCAATGGATGTGGCTCTCGGGCGCCTCATCGAACGTCGAGGAGACCACCTCGCCCTTGGTGTGGCGGCGGAAGTCCGTGACTTCCTCGGGGCGCTCATCGATCAGCAGCAGGATCAGCTTCACGTCCGGACTGTTCTCCGAGATCGAGTTGGCGATATTCTGCATCAGGACCGTCTTGCCCGTGCGGGGCGGCGCGACGATCAGGCCGCGCTGGCCGAAACCGATGGGGGTCAGGATGTCGACCGCGCGCATCGACACATCCTTCTGCACCTCGGGTGCCTCCAGCAGGATGCGCTGCAGCGGATAGTAAGGGATCAGCTCCTCGAAAGGCGTGACGTTGGCGATGGCTTCCGGCGCCAGCCCCATCACCTGATTCACGCGCACGACGGCCGGGCAGCGCTCACCCTCGCGCGGCGCCTGGACCTGGACCTCGACGCGGTGCCCGCGCTTGAGTCCGTAGCGCCGGATCAGGCTATCGGGCAGGTAGGCGTCTTCCGGATAGAGCCGGTAGTTGACGTGCTCGTGCACCACGAAGGCCCCGCGATCGGTGATGTCGATGTAGCCACGATCGAGCAGCGGCGTGCGATTCGCCGCCGCCGTTGCGAGGATCTGCGCGAGCAGCTGTTTGCGGTTCGGCGCGCCCTCGAACGGGACCCCCTGCGCGCGGGCGAAGGCGGTCAATTCCGCCAGCACCAAGGCGTAGAGCCGATCCAGAAAGATCGGCTCGCCGGAGCCGCCCGAAATCTCCTGGGCGGTCGCTTCGAGTGCGGTGAGATCCTCAAACCGCGAGGGATTCGGCAGATCGCCGAAGACCGGGCTCGAACTCGGCGGCGGAGGCTGCGGCGGATGGAAAGGGGCTCGTCCGCCCCCTCCACCCGGACCACCGCCCCCACCCCCGCCGCCCCCTCCTCCACCCCCGCCGCCAAAGCCACCGCCGCCACCGGGCTGCCAGGGACCGCCGTGTCGGCCGCGTTTGCGCTTATTCCGTTTCCATGAATTTCGGTCCTGCCATTCGCCTTGGCCGCCGCCCTGGCCGCCCTGGTAGCCTCCGTGTCCACCACCCTGATGG
>Ga0116230_10001796_pt1 | contig 20534 bp, 18 predicted proteins | sample S1TSphfallax_3_FD_88678 | JGI IMG/M metagenome (GOLD analysis project Ga0116230, IMG submission 88678) | Host-associated microbial communities from peat moss isolated from Minnesota, USA - S1T2_Fd - Sphagnum fallax MG | ecosystem: Host-associated > Plants > Peat moss > Unclassified | place... | reverse complement strand
TCGCCGATGTTCCATCAGACCGAGGGGCTGGTGATCGGCGAGGATATCACGCTCGGCCACCTCAAAGGCTGCCTGATCGACTTCCTGCGCGCCTATTTCGACAATCCGAGCCTGCCGACCCGCTTCCGCGCCAGCTATTTTCCCTTCACCGAGCCCTCGATGGAGGTCGACATCGCCTGGAACCGGCAGACCGGCGAGATCGGCAAAGGCGGCGACTGGCTGGAGATTTTGGGCTCGGGCATGGTCCACCCCAACGTGCTCGCCAATTGCGGCATCGATCCGAGGCGCTACCAGGGCTTCGCCTTCGGCATGGGTATCGAGCGCGTGACCATGCTCAAACACGGGATCAGCGACCTGCGGCTGTTCTATGAGAGCGACCTGCGCTGGCTGCGCCATTACGGCTTCTCCGCCCTCACCCCCGCCACGCTGCACGAAGGTCTCTGAGCCATGAAATTCTCGCTGTCATGGCTCAAAACCTGGCTGGATACCGAGGCGCCGCTGGAAGCGATCACGACCACCCTCTCGGCGATCGGCCTTGAGGTCGAGGGCGTGGAGAATCGCGCCGCCACGCTCGGCCCCTTCGTCATCGCCGAGGTGATCGAGGCCGCCCCTCACCCGAACGCCGACCGGCTGCGGGCCTGCCGCGTCAATGCCGGCGGCGGCGAACGCTCGGTCGTCTGCGGCGCGCCCAATGCCCGCACCGGCATGCGCGCGGTTTTTGCTCCCCCGGGCGCCTACGTCCCCGGCACCGGCATCACCCTGAAGGTTGGCGAGATCCGCGGCGTCAAATCCGAGGGCATGCTGGTCAGCTTCCGGGAGCTCGGCCTCGGCGACGAGCATGACGGGATCATCGAGCTGCCGGCCGACGCGCCGGTCGGCACGCCCTATGCGCGCTGGGCGGGACTGCACGACCCGGTGATCGAGATCTCGATCACCCCCAACCGCGGCGACGCGCTGGCCGTGCGCGGCATCGCGCGCGACCTCGCGGCCGCCGGGCTCGGCACGCTCCGGCCCTTTGCACCGGCGAAGATCAACGGCACGGGCCCGAGCCCGATCACCTGGCAGAACGATTTCATCGCCGCCTGCCCCTGGGTGCTGGGCCGCGTCGTGCGCGGCGTGACGAACGGCGAGAGCCCGAAATGGCTGCGCGACCGGCTGACCTCGATCGGCCTGCGGCCCATCAACGCCCTCGCCGACATCACCAATGTCTTCACCTACGACCTCGGCCGGCCGCTGCACGTGTTCGACGCGGATAAAATCACCGGCGGCGCGCTCATCCTGCGCCCCGGCACCGGCGAGAGCTTTCTTGGTCTGCACGGCAAGCCGGTCACGCCCACCAGCGAGGATTGCGTGATCGCGGACGCCGCCGGCGCGCAATCCCTCGCCGGCATCGTCGGCGGCGAGGCGACCGGCTGCGGGCCGGACACGAAAAACGTCTTCATCGAATGCGCGGCGTTCGACCGCGTGCGGATAGCGCTCACCGGACAGCGGCACGGCATTTTCTCCGACGCCCGCCAGCGTTTCGAGCGCGGCATCGATACGCAGCGTCTCCCCGAAATGCTGGATGCGGCGACCGCCATGGTCCTCGACCTCTGCGGCGGCGCGCCGAGCGAGGTGACGCAGGCCGGCGCCCGGCTTGCCTGGAACCGGCAGGCGACACTCCGCTTCGCCCGCCTGCGCACATTCGGCGGTTCGGACATCGGTGCGGACGAGGCGGTCGCGTCACTGGAGCGGCTTGGTTTCAACGCCGTCAGCCGCACGGCGGAGGCGGTCACCGTCGCCGTGCCGAGCTGGCGCAACGACATCGCGCAGCCCCAGGCGCTGGACCAGGCGGACGTGCCAGGGGCGGCGGACGCGGCGCAGGGCGCGGCTGCCATCGAGCCCGAGGTCGACCTCATCGAGGAAGTGCTGCGACTGCCCGGCCTCGATGCGATCACGCCGGTCTCCCTCCCCATCGCAGGCGCGGTGCCGACCGCGGTCCTGACCCCCAAACAAGCCCGCACGGCGCTCGCCCGCCGCGTGCTGGCGGCGCGCGGCATGCTCGAATGCGTGACCTTCAGCTTCGTCGACCACGCGACGGCGGCATTGTTCGGCGGCACCAGCGAAGCCATCCAACTGGTCAACCCGATCGCGGCCGACCTCGACCAGATGCGCCCCACACCGCTCGCGACACTGGCCCTCGCGGCGGCCCGCAACGCCGCGCGCGGCATGCCCGACCTCGCCATCTTCGAGATCGGCCCCTCCTACGCGCCCGACTGCACGCAGCGCCTCACCGCCGCCGGGCTGTTCTGCGGGCAAACGCCGCTCTCCGCCCTGAGCCCCGCCCGCCGGCTGGACGCGATGGACGCGAAAGCCGCCGTCCTCGCCGTGCTCTCAGCCCTCGGCGCGCCGCTGGATGCCATCACGACGGCCGCCGGTGCGGGCAGCCACTACCATCCCGGCCAGAGCGGCACCCTCACCCAGGGCCCCAAAACCGTGCTCGCCGCCTTCGGCGCCCTGCATCCGAGCGTCTGCGCCCGGCTCGACCTGGCCCCCGGCACTGCCGCCTTCGAAATTTTCCTCGACAACCTCGCCGAACCGAAACGCCGCAAAAAAGCCGCCCCCGCCCTGTCCGCCTTCCAGCCGCTGCGCCGCGATTTCGCGTTCATAGTGAACGAAACAACGCCGGCCGAAGCGGTTCTGCGCGCGGCCAAGGGGGCGGAGCGCCAGTTCATCACCGGTGTCGCGCTGTTTGACCGCTACCAGGGCAAAGGCGTGCCGGAGGGCCAGGTGTCGCTGGCGGTCGCGGTCACCATTCAGCCGACGGACAGGACCCTGACCGAGGCGGAGCTCGATGCGATTTCCGAGAAAATTGTTGCTGAAGTTGGTAAGAAGACGGGGGGCAGTTTGAGGGGGAAGTAAGGACTACTTTTTGTGAACAAAAAGTAGCAAAAAAACTTTGTGAATTTCGGTCATGGGCTGTTACGCGGCCAACGCTTATGGCCGGACGTTACAAAATTTTTGCTGCTATTTTTCAAAAAGGCAGCCTTTACTTGCTTTGCCTCAACGCAAACACCCGCAGCGCCGATGCCAATGGCTGCGCCGGTGACCGCCCCGCATCGATCCTCGTGATCAGCGCCACCAGCGTCTCCGCCTCCGCCGCGGCGTAAGCGCCGAGCGCTGCCCAGAATTCCGGCTCCAGCGCAATGCTGGTGCGGTGGCCCGAGAGACTAAAGCTGCGCTTTTCGAGCATTTCCGATCGTATAGAGCAGGGCCGGCAGGAACAGGAACGTTGCGATCAGCACCGCGAGCAGGCTCAGCAGCAGCAGCACGCCCATGCTGGACGTACCGCGGTCATGCGAGGCGGCGAGCGTGCCGAACGCGGTCCCCGTGGTCAGCGCCGAAAACAGCACGGCGTGGGCGGTGGCAGAGGACAGGAAATTCTGCATTCCCGCCCGGAAGTTCATCACGAAATACACGTTGAACGAGACGCCGACGCCCAGCAGCAGCGGCAGCGCGATGATATTGGCGTAGTTGATCGACAGCCCGTCGAGCCGCGCGAACAGTGCCGTCAGCAGCGCCGACATCACCAGGGTCGCCAGCACCAGGCCGGCATCCCGCAGATTGCGGAACACCACCAGCAGGATGACCGCGATGGCGATGGTCGCGAGGATCGCGGCTTCACGGAAGGAGTCCAGGATCGTGCCGGCCGTCGCGATGGTGGAGATCGCCGGGCCGCCGGCATTGGGCGCCACCTTGAGCACGGCATTGGCGAATTTGCGCAGGCCCGCCGTGGTCTGTGAGGCGCGCGAGGGGAACGCCTCGACCCGGACCTCGCCGTTCGGCAGGAACCAGTTGGCCCGCACGGCCTGCGGGAGGTTCTGGGCCGTGATCGGCTGCGGATCGAGGCTTGCGGCCAGGCGCTGCAATTCACTGGGCAGGAAGCGCGTCACCGCGGCGTTCATCGCCATCAGCCGGTCATCGCTCGCGCCGTCCAGCCTGTGCATCGCGGCATCGATCGTCAGCAGCGGCGAGGTTTTCGGCAGCTGGCCGGCGATCTGCCCGATCGCAGCCTCCGTCTTGGTCATCGACGCGCGGATGTCCCCGGCCGTCACTGGCTGGGTCGGCGGCGTCGAGGCGGCGAGCAGCGTCGAGGCGAGGATCGTCTGCGCCTGGTCCAGCATGCCGAGTTTCAGCGGCTGCTGATCGGGCACGAAGGTGGCGCCGGACATCGCACCCGCGACCTGCGGCAGCGCCTGGAATTTCGCGACGAGCGCCTTGGCGGCGTCGATATTGGGGGTCAGCGCGTCGGCATAGAACGGGTTGGTCGCGGGATCGTCGAGCAGCCGGTCGAGCGTGCGCATGCTCTCGGTGTTCGGGTCCTTGGTGTCGAGCGGGTTGGCGTCGAAGCCGAGCGTGATGGCGCCGTACACGCCGGCCAATGCCAGCACCCCGAACACCGCCAGCACCGCGCGGCTATGGCGGTGCAGAAACCGGTCGGCGGGCGCGCCAAGCGGCAGGCCGATTTCCGCGTGCTCGAGGCGCGGGCGGAACAGCCAGAGCAAAGCCGGCAGAAAAATGATCGTGCAGAGGAAGGCGATGAACATCCCCGCACCGGCGATGATCCCGAGTTCCGCCACGCCGACAAACGGCGTCGGCGCAAATGCGAGGAAGCCGCAGGCGGTCGCCGTGGCGGCAAGGGCGATCTGCCCGCCCGCCTCGCGCGCCGTCTCCGTGATCGCGCCATCGAGTTCGGGCACCGCGCGGCGCACATCGCGCAGCCTGACACAGAACTGGATGCCGAAATCGACCGCGAGGCCGATGAAGAGGATGGCGAACGCGATCGAGATGAGGTTCATCACCCCGATGAACACCGCCGCGAAGCTGATGGTGAGGGCGAGGCCGAGAACCAGCGTGGCGAGGATCGGCACGATCAGCCGCCAGCTGCGCAGCGCGAGGAACAGCCAGAGGGCGATCAGCACCAGGCTGATGATGCTGCCGGCGACCAGACCCTGCGTGAGGGATGCGAACTGCTCGTCCGATAGCGGGATCTGCCCGGTATAGTTGACCGTCGCGCGGCCGGCCTGCACATCCGGCAGGGTTTGCGAGATGCGCACGAGCGCTTCGGTCGCAACCCCACCCGGCTGCAGCGTCCCCTGGTCGAGCTTGGGATGGACCAGGACGAATTCGGCGTCCTGCTGGCCGACGCTGCCGGCGATGAGCCCCTGCCAGGAGAGCGGGACGGGATGGTCGTCGGCCGCAGCCCGCAGGTTGTTCGCAACGCCATTGAGCGCGTCGCTATAGGGGGTCAGGTCCGCCCCCGCCTGCACGCCCTGCGCGATCAAACCCAGGCCGGTGAACAGCCCCCGGGCGGAGGGGTCGGCGGCGAGCTGGCCAAGGAAAGGCTGGGCCGAGACGATCGAGTTCAGCAGTTTGGCGAGCTGGTTCGGGGGCAGCAGCAGCAGCCCCTCATGGCCGAAAAAGGGCGAGCCGGCGGGGTAGGACGAGTCGATGAAGTCGCTCTTGTCGGCGCCGAGTGCGCTGTTCAGCGCCGCCGCGGTCTCGGTCGCCTCCTCCGGCGTCGTGGCACGGACGACGGCGACGATCAGATCGTTGAACTGCGGGAAATCCTTGTTTTCCTGGATTTGCGCCTGCCGCCAGGGTAGCGATTTCGCAAAGAGGTTGTTGGTGTCGGTATCGATCCGCAGATGCGCCTTGGTATATCCAAGCCCGAGCACGGCGAGCAGAAGGCAGCCCGCAATCGCCGCCCAGGCGTTTTTGCGCGCCGCCGTAACGGTTGCGATGATCAGATGCAAAGCCGGCCCCTCTTGCTTAAACCAGTGCGCACATAGGGAGGATGTTAGATGATCAGAAGCCCAGCCCGGCTATGACCAGATGCGCGTAGATGTCCGAAAGGGCGTATTCCAGCGCCTGCAGGAGCAGAATCGCGATCAGGGGCGAGAGGTCGACATTGCCGAACAGCGGCAGATGCCGGCGGATCGGCCGCAGGACGGGCTCGGTGACCCGGTTCAGAAAATCGCCGATCGCGTAGACGAACTGGTTCCGCGGATTGGCGATGCCGAAGGCGATCAGCATGCTCACCACGGCAGCGGCGATGATCGCGAGGATCATCAGATGGATCAGCTCGCCGATGAGCCAGAAAATCGCGAACAGCATGGGCCAGGTCATCCAGGTTATTGGTGGCCCTGAGTAACGAGCAGGCGGCCTGCTGGCAATCGGCCCCCAGGCTCGATACCCAGTTGCAAAAGTTTTTGCGCGATTTTTCCAACCAGCGGCGCTGGCTTGCTTCTCCCCGCGCGCAGTTGACTAACCCGCCCGGATGCGCGATGCCGCCCACCGGATGGACGTCACCCTTCATGATGAGTCCGGGGCTGTAGCTCAGTTGGTAGAGCGCGTCGTTCGCAATGACGAGGTCTGGGGTTCGATTCCCCACAGCTCCACCACCCATCCCCCAAAACGATCCGGACCGGCGGCTTGAGCGACCCAACCCGTGGTTCGGCCTACGCGCTGCTGCAGGCGGTGCTGGTCCGGCATATCGATCTCGACACCGCTCTGGATGCGCTGCCCGAGGTGGCGGCGCGTGATAAGGCGGCGGCGCACCGGCTGGCAGCCGCGGTGCTGCGCCATACCGGCACGCTGGATGCGGTGCTGGAGATGTTTTTGTCGCGCGAGCCGCCGGTGCCGGTGCGGCATGTTCTGTGGCTGGGGGCCGCGGCCATGCTGTTTCTGGAAGCGCCGCCGCACGCCGCGGTGGGCACGGCGGTGGAGCTGGCGCGGGTGGCCAAACTCGCACCCTTCACCGGGCTGATCAACGCGGTGCTGCGCAAGGTGGCGGCCGGCGGCACCGCACTGCTGGACGGTTTGGACATGCCGCGGCTCGACACGCCGGCCTGGGCCTGGGCGAGCTGGGGGGCGGAGGCCCGCGCGATCGCGACGGCGCATGCGCGCGAGGCGCCGCTCGATATCTCCTGCAAACCCGGCGTCACGCTGCCGGGCCAGCTTTTGCCGACTGGGTCGGTCAGATTTGCCCCTGGCACGAGCGTGACGGAGCTGCCCGGATTTTCGAGCGGCGACATCTGGGTGCAGGACGCGGCCGCGGCTCTGCCCGCGCGGATGCTGGAGATCCGGCCGGGCGAGCCCGTGCTCGACCTCTGCGCGGCCCCGGGCGGCAAGACCGCGCAACTGGCCGCGGCCGGCGGCATCGTCACAGCGCTCGAGCGCGACCAGGGCCGGATGGGCACGCTGCAAGGCAACCTGAAGCGACTGCGACTGGACGCGACCTGCGTGTTGGCCGATGCCAATAGATGGGCCGCCCCCGCCCCCTTCCCCGCGATCCTGCTCGACGCGCCGTGCAGCGCCACGGGGACCATACGCCGCCATCCCGACCTGCTGCATCTGCGCAAGCCGCGCGATATCAATGCACTGACAAAGCTGCAGGACGAACTGCTGGACACCGCGTTCCGGCTGCTGGCGCCGAACGGCCGGCTGATCTACGCCGTGTGCTCGCTGCAGCCCGAGGAGGGGGCGGCCCGGGTCGACGCCGCCTGCGCGCGGCTCGGATTGCGCCGCGACCCGCTGCGCCTGCCCGCCTTGCCGGTCGCCGAAACGCCAGCGGGCGACCTGCGCACGCATCCCGGCATTCTGGCCGAGGCCGGCGGCATGGACGGTTTTTTCATCGCCCGCCTGGTGCGCGCCTGACGGAACGGCTGCCTTGCTAAAATCCACCAAGCTGCGCCTCGGCGCGATCCACCTGTCACTCTTCGTCCTGGGCCTTGGGCTCCGCTGGTACGGCATCGCCGGCAAGCCGTTCTGGATGGACGAGGTCACCACCATCCGGCGCGCGAGCCTCGGCCTTGGGCCCATGGTGCGGGACTCGCTACTGTTCCACCAATTGCCGCTGTATTTCATCATCACCTCCTGGACGCGGCCTCTGGGGTCCAGCGAGTTCGACGTCCGGCTGCCGGCGATGGTATTCGGCGCGCTCGCCTGCGCGCTTGGTTTTGGGGTCGCGCGGCGGCTTGGCGGGCTGTGGGCCGGGTGGGCTGCCGGCCTGCTGCTCGCCCTGTCCCCGGCGATGGTGCAGTACGGCCAGGAGGCCCGCTCCTACACGTTGTTGATCTGCGGCATCCTCGTTGGCCTCTGGGGCCTGCTGGCGCTGGCTGACGATCCACCGGCCGCCGCCCGGCCAATGTTTCAGCGCGACGCCTGCGCTGCCTGGGCCGCCTATGTGCTCGGTACGGCCGCCGCCCTCAACACCCTGAGCGACGCCCTGTTCTGGTTCGCCGCCGCCAATCTCGGCGCCATCGCCATGCTGTGGCGCGGCCCGCCCGGGCTGCGCTGGAACTGGCTGATCGCGCAGCTCGTCATCGTCGTCCTCAGCGCGCCATGGTTCATCGCCATCAAAATCCTCGGCCAGCGCGGCGCGCTCGGCGGGCTCGACTGGGTCCCGCCCCTCGACCTCGCACACCTGTGGTGGAGTTTTGCGAGCACCTACGCGCTGCGGGTGACCAGCCTGATCACCCTGCGCATTTTTGCGCCCGGCTTGCCGGGGATCGGCCTGCTCGCCGCCGCGCTCGCATTGGCCGGCGCCTGGTCGCTGCGGCGGCGCCCCAGCGTCCTCGCTGCCCTCGCCGGCGCCATCCTCGTGCTGCCGCTCGGCCTCATCGCCATCTCGCTGGTGGTCGCCCCGGTGCTCATGCCGCGCTACCTGCTCTGGAGTGCGGCCCCCTTCTTCGTCTGCGCCGGGCTTGGCGTCACCGTCCTGCCGGCGCGCCTGCAGCCCGCCGCCGTCGCGCTGCTCGCCGTTCTGCTCGCCATCAACCTGCGGCCCTACTACAGCGACGAAACCAAGCCCCTGTGGAACGTCGCCGGCGCGAAACTCCATGCGCAACTCCTCCCCGGCGACCTCGTGCTCACGAACGACCCGCAGGCGATCAGCATGATGAACCTCTACCTCGCCCGCAGCGGCACCCCGATCACGCCAAGCCAATGGACGACGAGCCTCGCCCAGGCGATGGCCTGGCGCGCCAGCGGTCACCGGGTCTGGGCCGTGCAGGGCCGGGTCGGCCAGGCCGACCACGAAAACCGGGCGCAATTTTTGCAACGCATCGCGCCGTTAGGGACGCCGGATGTGAGGGAGCCGGTCGGGTTGGATATTTTGATGCTTGGGTTTGGATAAAAAAATAAAGCGCTTCTTTTTTTAAAAAAAGAAGCAAAAAACTTTTATGGCTCTGGGTCATGGGCGTTTGCGCTCTCACACCCCCTGACCCAGGTTCTTAAAGTTTTTTTGCTACTTTTTGTTCACAAAAAGTAGTGCTTCCTACCGCCCGCGCCTACAACCAATCATCATGACTCGACCCCTCATCGCCCCCAGCCTGCTCGCCGCCGATTTCGCCCGCCTCGCGGATGAGACCCTCGCGGTCGAGCGCGCCGGCGCCGACTGGCTGCATCTTGACGTTATGGACGGCCATTTCGTCCCCAACATCACGTTCGGCTCCCTGGTCCTGAAGGCGCTGCGCCGCCACACGAACATGCCGTTCGATGTCCATCTGATGATCGCCCCGGCCGACCCCTATATCGCCGCTTTTGCGGAGGCGGGCGCCGATCATATCAGCGTGCATCCGGAATCCGGCCCGCATCTGCACCGCACCCTGCAATCCATCCGGGCTCTGGGCAAAAAAGCCGGCGTGGTGCTGAACCCGTCGACCCCTGTCGAGGCCATCGTTCACGTGCTCGATCTCGTCGACATCATCATGGTGATGACCGTGAACCCCGGTTTCGGCGGCCAGAGCTTCATCGCTTCGCAACTGGCCAAGATCGCGGCCTTGCGGCGGCTGATCGACGAGACCGGCCGCGACATCGTCCTGCAGATCGACGGCGGCATCACGCCCGCGACCGCGCCCGGCGTGCTGGCCATGGGTGCGACATGCCTGATCGCGGGCACCGCAGTGTTCGCGGCACCCGACTATGCGGCCGCGATCACCGCCTTACGCGAGGGCGGCGGTGCCGCGCCTGCCCGATCGCCGGTGAGCCTGGGATGACGACATCCGGCCAGCTCGGCCGTTCCGCCCGCGGGTTTGTCGCCCGGCTGCAAAACCTGCGGAGCAAGAACGCGCCGGATGCGCCGGCTTTGGCCGTACGCGATCCATGGCCGGGCGATCCCAGCCGCGGCGCGCGTCTGGTCAAGGCTGAGCTCGAGTTTTCCGGGGCGGCCCTGCTGATGCCGCAAGGTGTTTTTCGTACGGCCAACGCTACGGTCATGCTGCGGGCGCACGCGCACGGGTTTACCTGGTTGCGCGATTTGCGCGCACTCGGCACCGATGCCGCGCGCTCGCGCGCCCGCGCCCTCGTGACCGACTTCATGGATACCGATACGCTCGATGTCGCCGGCCTCGCACCGGACGTCACCGGCGCCCGCCTCGCCGCCTGGCTCGGGCACTATGATTTTTTCGGCGCCTCCGCCGATGACGATTTCCGCCAGCGCATGATGAGCCGGCTGGTGATGGATGCCCGCAGCCTCGCCGCCGACCTGCCGAGCGAAATGCTGGACGGCCGCGCCCTCACCGCCCTCAAGGGCCTCGCCGCCGCCAGCGTCGCGATGCCAGAGCACGTCGCCTACCTGCCGCGGGTGTTGAAATTCCTGAACCCGGAACTCGGCCGGCAGATCCTGCCCGATGGCTGCCATGCCGAACGCAGCCCCGCCGCCCACCTCGCGGCCGTACAGGATCTGACCGAGCTACGCGCGCTGCTGCAATCCGCCGGGGTCGAAACGCCGCCCGCGCTCCTCACCGCCATCGAGAAAACCGCCGCCGCGTTGCGCGCGATGCGCCACGGCGATGGCGGGCTGATGCTGTTCAACGGCAGCAAGGAGGAGCTCGCGAGCCTGATCGACCTCGTGCTGGCGCAGGCCGGGCGCGCCCGCGGCGCGGTCTCGACCCTCGGCGCCAGCGGGTTTTACCGGATCGCCGCCGGCAAGTCGCTGCTCTTCGTGGATGCCGGCGCGCCGCCGCCGCCACAGCTCGACCGCTTCGCCCATGCGGGCACGCTCGGCTTTGAGTTCTCCTCGGCGAAAGAGCGCCTGATCGTGAATTGCGGCGCCGCACCGGCCAATGCCAGCAACTGGCGGGACGCGCTGCGCAGCACCGCCGCCCATTCCACGCTGACGATCGCCGACGTCTCCTCGGCCGAAATCCGCGAGACCAGCCTCGGCCGGCGGCCCGGTGTCGTGCACGCCAACCGGCAGGAGGCGGGCGGCGCCGTGTGGATTGAGGCGAGCCATGACGGCTGGGGCAAAATTTTCGGCGCGATCCATCACCGGCGGCTCGGCCTGTCGGCGAACGGCGATGAGCTGCTCGGCGAGGATCTGATCGAGGCGGCCCAACCGCAGCCCTTCACCATCCGGTTCCATCTGCACCCCAATGTCACCGCGAGCCTGCAGCAGGACCATGGCGCCGTCATGCTGCGCACAGTGGGCGGCCAGGCCTTCCGGCTGCGCGCCGAGGGCGCGCCGATCGGGGTTGAGGAAAGCGTGTATTTCGGCCATGCCGAACCCAGGCGCGCCGAGCAGGTCGTCCTTGCGGGCCACCAGGACGGTCCTCAACATGTCAAATGGTCGATTGCGAGGATTTGATGGCGCGCGTGCTTCTGACAGGCGGAACCGGCTATATCGCGTCGCACACCGCGGTCGTCCTGGTCGAGCGGGGTCACGACGTCGTCCTGCTCGACAACTTTGCCAATTCCGAGCGCGACGTGCCGGCGCGGCTGCAGCGCCTGACCGGCCATGAGTTTCCCGTGATCGAGGCCGATATCCGGGACACGCCGGCCGTGATCGCCGCCCTCGCCGCCCATCCGGTCGATGCGGTGATCCATTTTGCCGCCCTGAAAGCCGTTGGCGAGAGCGAGTCCGACCCGCTGCTGTACTATGACATGAACATCATCGGCACGATCCGGCTGCTGCAGGCGATGCAGGACCAGGGCATTGGCCGGATTGTGTTCTCCTCGTCCGCCACGGTGTACGGCCAGCCAGACCAGTCGCCGGTGAAGGAAGACGCGCCGACGCGCGTGCAGAACATCTATGGCCGTACAAAACTGGTCATGGAGGACCTGATCAGCGACCTCGCCCGCACCGGCAAGCTGCGCGCCGCCGTCAACCTGCGCTACTTCAACCCCGTCGGCGCGCACCCCTCGGGCATGATCGGCGAAACCCCCCGCGGCGTGCCCAACAACCTCATGCCCTACGTCACCCAGGTCGCGACCGGCGAACGGCCGCACCTCAACGTCTTCGGCAGGGACTATGACACACCCGACGGCACCGGCGTGCGCGACTACATCCACATCATGGACCTCGCGCAGGCCCACGCCCTCGCGCTCGAACACGTGATGGACAATGACGTATCGCTGACCGTCAACCTGGGTACCGGCACGGGCATCTCGGTGCTCGACCTCGTGCAAGCCTTCGAGCGCGCGACCGGGCGGGCCATTCCTTTGAATTTCGCGCCGCGGCGGCCGGGCGATGTCGCCAGCAACTATGCGAATGCCGATCTGGCCGCGCAGGTGTTTGGCTGGCGGGCAACGCTGGATGTGGATGATATGTGCCGCGATGCGTGGCGATGGCAGGCCAGGCGGGCGGGCATTAATGATGTTGAAGGGGAAGGGTAAGTAAGGACTACTTTTTTTGAACAAAAAGTAGCAAGAAACTTTATCACTCTGGGGCATGGACATTGGCGGCATCGCGTCTGCGGCCCAGCAGAGCAAAAGTTTTTTGCTGCTTTTTTTCCACAAAAGAAGCGCTTGCTTGCTTGATTAATCACATGCCCAGAGACTCCGGCCCGCCCAGCAGAACCCTGGTCTTCCTGGTCACCGAGGATTGGTTCTTCGCCTCGCACTTCTGGGCCCGCGCCCGCGCCGCGCGGGCGGCCGGCTGGCGCGTCGTTCTGGTCGCGCGCGAAAGCGACGCCGCGCCCGGGATACGGGCGAGCGGCATCGAGGTCCTGCCCATCGCCTTCCGCCGCCGCCGGTTGAACCCGTTCGCGGAGCTCGCCTTCGCCCTGCAACTGGCCCAGCTCTATCGCAGCCTGGCGCCCGAGATCGTGCATCACGTGGCCCTGAAGCCGATCATCATCGGCGGCCTTGCCGCCCGCCTCGCCGGGGTGCGGCGGATCGTGAACGCGCCGACAGGTCTCGGGTTTGTATTCTCGTCGCGCAAAGCATTGGCGAGGCTGCTGCGGCCCGTCGTCGCCCTCGGGCTGCGCGCGACCCTCACACCACCGGGCGCACGCGCCATTTTCGAGAATCCGGACGACCTCGCTGCCTTGCGCGACATGGGGGTCGTCCGGCCATCGGCCGCGATTTTGATCAGGGGGGCGGGCGTGGACATCGACGAATTCTGTCCCGCACCGGCGCCGTCCGGCCCGATCCGGGTGATCCTGATCGCCCGGATGATCCGCGAGAAGGGAGTGGCCGATTTCGCCGGCGCCGCCCGGCTGCTGCAGGGACAGGCCGATTTCATCCTGGTGGGCGCGCCCGATCCCGGCAATCCGGACTCGCTGAGCGAGGCGGACCTGCGCGGCTGGGAGGCCGAGGGTTTGGTCACCTGGCTCGGGCCGCGGCGGGACATCGCGAAACTGCTGCAGGGCGCGCATATCGCGGTGCAGCCATCCACATTCCGCGAGGGCCTGCCGAAATCGGCGCTCGAGGCCATGGCCTGCGGCAAGCCGCTGGTCGTCACCGACATCCCCGGCTGCCGCGAAACCGTGGTGCACGGCGAAACCGGCCTCATCGTGCCGCCGCGCGATCCGGCAGCGCTCGCCGGCGCGATCAAAACCCTGATCGAGGATGCGGCCCTGCGGGCGCGCCTGGGCGCCGCCGCCCGCGTCCGGGCCGAGACATATTTCGCCGACTCGGTGGTTTGCGCGCAGACCCTGGCCGTCTATGACGCTCTCGCAACCGGAGACAAACCATGAAACGCCTCGTTTTTGCCCTTGCCTTGACGTGCCTCGCCGGCGCGGCCCAGGCGCAAACGACGATCGGCAGCGTCAGCACCAATTTCCGGCTGATCGGGCCGAACGACAAAGTGGTCATCGAACGCTTCGACGACCCGAAGGTCGCCAATGTCTCGTGCTACGCGTCCTTTGCGCAGACCGGCGGCGTCGCCGGCGGGATCGGGGTCGCGACCGACCCGAGCGAGTTCGCGCTGAACTGTGTCGCGCACGGTGCCGTATCGATCCCGGCCGACCTGCCGCAAAAGGAAGAAATGGGCGCCATCTCGGCGTCCTTCCTGTTCAAGCATTTCATCATCACCCGCATGGTCGACACGCAGGACAACACGCTCGTGTATGTGCTGATCAGCACGAAGGTGCTGCATGGCTCGCCAGCAAATGCGGTCTCGGCGGTGCCGGCGGGAGGGAGCCAGTAAAGGCTAGTTTTTGAAAAAACAGCAAAAACCTTTGCTCTGCGGGGGCCTGAGACACGATGCCACCACAGCCCATGACCCGAGGTTCCAAAGTTTTTTTGCTACTTTTTGTTCACAAAAAGTAGTCCTTCCTTCCATCTAGGCCTCATCCATGACCGACATAACCCGCATCCGCCGCGCCCTCGTCTCCGTCTCCGATAAAACCGGCCTCGCCGAATTCTGCGCCGCCCTGGCAGCGTATGGCGTCGAGATTTTATCCACCGGCGGCTCGGCGCAGGCCCTGCGGGCCGCGGGGGTCGCCGTGACCGAGGTCTCCGACCATACGGGCTTTCCGGAAATTCTGGACGGGCGGGTGAAGACGCTGGTGCCGCAGATCCATGGCGGGTTGCTCGGCCGGCGGGACCTTGCGGCGCATGTCGAGCAGATGGCGGCGCACGGGATTGCGCCGATCGATCTCGTGGCGGTCAACCTGTATCCGTTCGAGGCAACGGTGGCGCGCGGCGGGGCGTTCGAGGATTGCATCGAAAACATCGATATCGGCGGTCCGGCGATGATCCGCTCGGCGGCCAAGAACCACGCCGCCGTGACGGTTTTGACGGCACCCGGGCATTATGCGGAGGTGCTGGCGGAACTTGCCGCCCATGGCGGCACCACTTTGGCCACGCGCCGCCGGCTCGCGGCCGCGGCCTATGCGCGGACGGCGGCTTATGACGCGGCCATTTCCGGCTGGTTCGCGGCCCAGAACGGGGACGCATTCCCTGCCGGCGTCACGCTTGCCGGCGCCCTCAAACAGACCCTGCGCTATGGCGAGAACCCGCACCAGGCGGCGGCACTCTACACAACGGCGCCGGCGCGGCCGGGTGTTACGAGCGCAACGCAGGTGCAGGGCAAGGAGCTCTCCTACAACAACATCAACGATACCGACGCCGCGTTCGAGTGCGTCGCCGAGTTCGCCGCCCCGACGGTGGTGATCGTCAAGCACGCCAACCCCTGCGGTGTGGCGAGTGCCGCCACATACGCGGCCGCGTGGGATGCGGCACTGGCGTGTGATCCGGTTTCCGCGTTTGGCGGCATCGTCGCGCTGAACGGCACGCTGGACGAGGAGACCGCGACAAAGATCGCCGCGATCTTCACCGAGGTGATCATCGCCCCGGCGGCGACCGAGGGCGCGCGCGCGGTGCTTGCGGCCAAGAAGAACCTGCGTCTGCTGATCACCGGCGGCCTGCCGGACGCCGCCGCCCCCGGCGCCACGATCAAATCCGTCGCCGGCGGGTTTTTATGGCAGAGCCGGGATGATGGCCGGGTCGGGCCCGACGACCTGAAGGTGGTCACCAAACGGTCGCCTTCCGCCTCGGAAATCGAGGACCTGATCTTTGCCTTCCGCGTCTGCAAGCATGTGAAATCCAACGCCATCGTCTATGCGCGCGGGCAGGCGACACTCGGGGTGGGGGCCGGGCAGATGAACCGGGTGGATTCCGCGCGCATCGCCGCCTGGCGCGGCGCGCAGGCGAAACTCGATTTCACCGGCTGCGTGGTCGCCTCTGACGCGTTCTTCCCGTTTGCCGACGGGCTCGAGGCGGCAGTGGCCGCGGGGGCGAAGGCGGTCATCCAGCCCGGTGGCTCGCTGCGCGACGCGGAGGTGATCGCGGCGGCGGATGCCGCCGGGATTGCCATGGTATTCACAAATATGCGGCATTTCCGGCACTGATGGACTATATAAACCGAATGCTGAGCAACCTGCCCTTCGCACTCCCGGATTGGCTGCCGAGCTGGGCCGCACTCGCGCTCGCGTTGCCGATCCTGCTGTATTTGCTGGCGTTTCTGTTGATGCCCTTCAGCGTGTTCGGCGTGAAGTCCCGGCTCGAATCGCTGGAGGCGCAGATCGACTCGCTGCACGAGGATCTGCGGATGATGGCGTTCCGCGCCTCGGGCGCACTGCCGCCATCGACGACGAGTTTCGACGCGCGCGAGGAACCGCCCAGTTTCAGCCGCATGAAGACCGCACAGCGCAGTTACGCCGAGCCCGTTCCAGCGGAGCCCCGGCGCAGCCCGCCCGCCGCAGCGCCGGCGCGCGACCCCCGCTACGCAGCACCGCCGCCGCGCGCTGGACGGCGCACGGAGCCGCGCCTGGATTGAGCCTTTTGTCCCTGGACGGCCCGGTTTTTTGCGCCGGCGCCAACGGCTATATCGGCGGCGGCATTGTTCGCGCGCTGGCAGCCGCCGGCGTGCCGAGCTTTGGCGGCCTGCGAAGCCCGCATCCGCTGCCGGCGGGGGTGACACCTTGTCTCACGGGCCATCTCGCCAATGCGGGCCTGGAACTGCCGCGGGTGAGCGCCGTCATCCATGCCGCCGGACTCGGCCATCGTCGCGGGGTCGGCGCGGAGGTTTTCAGGCGCGAGAACGTCGAGGCGGCGGTTAACGCGGCGCGCGCCGCGCGCGCTGCCGGGGCGACAAAATTCATCCTCATATCAACCGCTTATATCCACGGGCGGGTGCATGCGGGCACGGTGACGGATACGACCCCGCCGAACCCGATGGATGCCTATGCCGAGAGCAAGCTGGAGGCTGAGCACGAGGCCGCCGCCGCCTTCGGCCCAGGGTTTTGCGCGGTGCGGCCGGCGGCGGTGATCGGCCCCGCCGCGCCCGGCAATCTGTCGCTGCTGCTGAAACTGCTCTCCCGCGGCATCCCGCTGCCCTTCGGCGGCATCGCCAACCGGCGCAGTTTCATCGAGCGCGATGACCTCGCCGCCCTGATCCTCGCGATTTTGCGCACCAAAACGCCGCCTGAGAGCGTTTTGGCCGCACATCCGGAGACCATCGGGACGACGGCGTTGATCCAGGCGCTCGCCGAGGGGCTGCCATGCCGCGCAAAACTATTCGCCTGTCCGCCCGGCGTACTGGCGACCGGGGCTCGCATCTGCGGCCGTGCGGCGATGTGGCAAAGCCTCTCCGGCGACTTCATCGCCAACCCCGTGGCAGCCCGGGCGCTCGGCTGGGCGCCGGCCGAGGCCCTTGAGGATTCACTCCGCCGCACCGCCCGGTATTATAGTACCACACACAAAGTCTCTTGACTGAAAGCGCCAAAATACCGATAAGCCAGCAGCCAAGTTTGTGGGTGTAAAATGATGAAGACGACAGTTTCGATTAAGCCGGCGGACGTCAAGAAGGACTGGGTCCTGATCGACGCCGAGGGCCTGATCCTCGGGCGCCTTGCCGCCATCGTGGCAAGCCGCCTGCGCGGCAAGCACAAGCCGACCTTTACGCCGCATGTCGATTGCGGGGACAACATCATCATCGTCAATGCCGAGAAGGTGAAGCTGACCGGCAAGAAGGCCGAGCAAAGCGTGTTCTACTACCACACCGGCTACGCCGGCGGGATCAAGGGCCGCAGCATGAAGGATCGCCTGGCGAGCGCTCATCCGCAGCGCGTGGTCGAAAAGGCGGTCGAGCGCATGATCACGCGCGGGCCGCTGCAGCGCCAGCAGATGAAGAACCTGTACGTGTATGCCGGGCCAGAGCACAAGCACGCCGCCCAGCAGCCGATAACCCTTGATGTCGGCGCGCTGAACGCCAAGAACCGGAGAGCCTGATCATGTCCGACACCGCTAATGCTTTTGCCGGCCTGAAGAGCATGCCGAGCGCTGTGGCCGCCGAGGCCGCAACCCCCAAGCGTGAGCCCAAGCGCGACGCGATGGGCCGCTCCTACGCCACCGGGCGCCGCAAGAACGCGATCGCGCGCGTCTGGATCAAGCCCGGCAAGGGCGAGATCATGGTCAACGGCAAGAAGGCGCCGCATTATTTTGCTCGCCCCGTGCTGCGCATGCTGATCACCCAGCCCTTCCTGGTCGCCGATCGGTACAACCAGTTCGACGTGTTCTGCACGGTGAACGGCGGCGGCCTGTCCGGCCAGGCGGGTGCTGTGCGCCACGGCATTTCCCGCGCGCTTACGCTCTATGAGCCGGATCTGCGCGGCATCCTGAAGGTCGCCGGCTTCCTGACGCGCGACAGCCGCGTGGTCGAGCGCAAAAAATACGGCAAGGCAAAAGCCCGCCGTAGCTTCCAGTTCAGCAAGCGGTAAGTTTGCCCGCGTCTGCACCGCCCGAAAAAGAACCCGGATCACGCATCCGGGTTTTTTTATGGGTGGAATTTTTCGCCATCTATATCGTCGGGCCGCTGCTGATCCTGCATTGGCGCCGGCCCGGCCTTCTGTTCCTCGCACTCTGGGTCGGCGGATTCGCGTTGCATCACGCGAGCAAAGCAGCCTGGACGTCACCGATTGGCGGACGGCCCGAAAAACATGCCGTCACGTCATTGTTCGCGCGCTTTGCAGCCGGCGGCGCCTTGCTCACCCTCGTGACCCGCTTTGCCTATCCCCACCTGTTCTTCTCCTTGCCGCGCGAACACCCGCTCTTCTGGCTCGTAATCATGGGGCTGTACCCGGTCCTTTCGGTCTGGCCGCAGGAAGTGATCTACCGGCGATTTCTGTTCCACCGCTACCGGGCATTGTTTGGCGAGGCCGGGCTCATTGCCGCCTCCGCCCTCGTGTTCGGCTTCGCCCATATCATCTTCCTGAATGGGATCGCGGTCGCGCTGACGATTGCCGGCGGCGCCATGTTTGCCCAGAATTATGCGCGAAACCGCTCGCTCGCCCTCGTCTGCCTCGAACATAGCCTCTATGGATGCCTGGTATTCACCATCGGGCTCGGACGGTTTTTCTACACCGGTGCCGCCTGGCATCATTGAGGAGAGTTTGGGTTATGAAACTGAGCGCGCGCAATCAACTGGCGGGAACAGTCATCGAGGTCGTCAAGGGACAGACGACGGCGCATGTCCGCGTCGACATCGGCGGCAAGATCGTGACGGCCTCGATCACCAATGAAGCGGTCGACGACCTCGGGCTCGCCGTCGGCGATGCCGTGACAGCCGTGATCAAGTCCTCCGACGTGATGATTGGCAAATAGCGGGGCCGCGACGGCGCTGGACAGCGAAGGGACGGCTGTGCGCAGGCTGAGCCTGCGATTTGGTGTCAGCGTTGTTACACTGGTGGTCTTCAGCCTGTTAGTCGTCCTGATGATCGCTGACAACCGGCTCTATCTCACCATTCTAAACAACACCGTCGCCATTACGGATCCAGTGCCGCTCGGCGATCTCGGCGATACCATCCTGGCCGCCACTTGCTGGCATGCGGGTGTTGATGTTTACGCGCCGAATGGCTGTATGGGCGGTGGCGTTTATAACTACTCGCCCTTTATGCTCCGGATGGCGTATCTGCCAATCGGGCAGGCGGACGTGCTGCCGATCGGGCTGGTCATCGACATCGGCTATATCAGTGCCTTGTCACTGCTGCCGCTCGCCCGCTCATGGAGCGATCTCGCCTGCCGATGCCTCGCCGCAATTTCGACATCCACGGCGTTCGCCCTCGAGTCCGCCAATATAGATGCCGGCATATTTCTGCTGACTATCCTCGGATTTGTCCTCTGCTTGCGTGGGTCACTCTCGCGGAGCGCAGCGTTTCTCATCTTCGCATTGCTGGCGGCAATTAAGTTTTATCCCGCTGTGCTGTTCAGCCTTGCCCTGCGCGAACGACTGCGTGTCCTCCTCGCCTTTGGCATCGTCGCGATCCTGCTGATCGGCCTTTTCCTCTTCGCCTATGCTGACGACACCAGAACCGCCTATGACATTTTGCCGAGCGGCCTGCCGTTTGATTGGCTGTTCGGCGCCATTAACCTGCCCTTCGGTATCATGCTGCTCGCGTACATGCCGCATTTGTCGTTGACGCCGACACTTGCGGACTATCAGGCCGCCATAACTCATCCTTACGCATCGCTGATCGTCTCAGGCGGCATCAAACTCTTCGGCATCGTGGCATTTGTTGTCGCGCTCGCGCTGCGCCGGCGCTATCGTGCAGTCTACCTGGCGCTGACGGATGCGGAGACGGTGTTTCTGGTGGGCGGCGCCATTACGTTCGTTGGGTGCTTCTTTATCGCGCAAAACCTGGACCACCGCGCAATATTTCTCATCCTGACGCTGCCCGCCATCGCCACGATGAGCGCGACGACGCAGGGCCGGAGCAAGATCCTTTTGCAATGCCTCATCGGCGCGCTGCTGTTCCTGCTGTCAGAAT
>Ga0116230_10001795_pt1 | contig 20535 bp, 16 predicted proteins | sample S1TSphfallax_3_FD_88678 | JGI IMG/M metagenome (GOLD analysis project Ga0116230, IMG submission 88678) | Host-associated microbial communities from peat moss isolated from Minnesota, USA - S1T2_Fd - Sphagnum fallax MG | ecosystem: Host-associated > Plants > Peat moss > Unclassified | place... | reverse complement strand
TTTTTAACCTGAGGAGTGGTGACTCGGTGATATAATCCTTGTCTGAGACCCTGGGACCTCAAAAAAGTTTGTTAGGTTCAAACCCACTGGTGTGCAGGTGAAAGCCCTTCTGGCTCTCTGTCACTGAACTTGACTTTGGGGTGCCAACAGCTTGTCAATCTAGCCAACTTTGAACTGCAGCAAAACTGTCTGGAACAGTGATCAGAAGCTTCAACTCCTCATCCGGGGACTTACCCGCATCCTCACTCCTAATACTTACTTGGGCTTTGCATTGCTTCACACTGGTACTGCCAGTGATGATCCATTGACATAAGGTCAAAATATTAATATATTAAAAAAAGAACTATCTTCACTCATAATACTTATTTATGTACTTTTGTAACCAAAAGAAGGCTGTAGAAAGAAAACACTCTTGTGTAGATATAGCTCACATTAGAAACACCACTCTCGAAAATTCAAACACCATTAATTCCAGCAAATTATATCATCGAGAGTATTGACTTGGTGCTATTAACATTCCACTATTGTTGCAGACTTGATAGAATAAAATTCAATGTTTTATGTGTCAATTTTTAATTAGTGCACACATGCTACATGCTTCCTAACTTGATATAACAATGGCCAACTGATTGGACCATCTATAGGATCACACAAGATGTTCAAAAATCTAAATCTATCGAGATATAGGTTGAGGTCAAAACTCTCAACATTCGATTAGTCCAAGTGAACTTCCAACCCATCTCCAACAAACGCAATGATGCAAATAAACATTGAATTCCCCAACTAAAAATCCTAAACACAGAGATTCTTGAACTCAATGTTTGAACCAAATTACTAATGATATTCACCAAGTTGATTAAAACCACTTAGGAATGGTAGATCTTTGTGCAGATTTGGACTACATATATGTTTCTATTGACTTCCCAATTTTGTTTTCATTTCTTTCATTCTACCCAAACCAAGGACACCCCAATTGAAGTTTCTAGTGTTCACTCAAATACCCGACCCATGACATAGATTAAAAAAAAATTCAATAAGTATTTTTACATTCAATGCCAATGCATATTCATTCTCTACATGCCCCTTTAACTACAACTTTGACTTCCTATCTTTTTTCATCATACCTCAACATCAACCCCTTATAGAAAACATTCTTATCTAGGATACATTGCTTGTCACAATGTAGTTATTAGCACAACGGAAACCAAATACAACAACTACCGATCAAGACCAAAAAAAACCCACTATCTCCTAAGACTGATTATGCAAAAAGAATGATTGCCCCGCATTGCTTCAAAATCCCCATTCTTATCATGCGTTCCTTCATCCAATGATATAAACCTCCTTTCAATGTCGCACCCTCCATAGCCATCCGTAGCTCTACACCAATAAGCTCTACATAATACATAAACAAACAAATCCTCCTACCCATCCTCACAAGCTTTCTTGAAGTTGTTATTGTTGTATCTATCTTGGAGAAACAAACAATGATGGAATATTTTCCGTTGTTAACACATAAAAAGTTGATGGCTATTGAAAAAAAAATTAAAACCTAAAGAACTTGTTATGTTCAAATTATAATATTATCTAATTCACTTACTTTCAAGTCACACTTTTTTTTTCTCAACTTCATACAAATGTTACTATGTCAAGAGGACATCTTCTCTCCACCTTGCGTCCTAATCATCAAAGCCTTTGCAAAGGTAGCATTATAATGACCTCCAAATAGTATTTTAGATGAAGTACATCACTTAAATGGCATGGAATTGCAAATCTACCTAATGTTCATTGATTTCGAAAAGAGTTACCAAAAGAAAATGTTCACTTTTGATTAGCTAATGGGCATATTTTTTTGTGGTGACATTTAAATGGTCTCCTATTTCATATTGTGTTTTTTTTTTCCTCAAGTTTATGGGTGGGGATGGGGAATTAATTAGCATATTAAGTTGGATGTGTAAATATCGGTAGAAGCCCAAATAAGGGGTGTGGGTTGAGATGTTCTTACAGAAAAACCAACAAGTAATAAAAAGTTTTGAGGGTTAGTGATTGCATATAAACTTCATGGAAATGTTGTTGTGCCAAACAAACGTCTTCTCACAGCCATCAGCTCTACCCTCAAATCCTTACCATCTTTTCCACCATGTTACAAGAAAAACCCAACAACAAAGTTTTGGGTTTTATCTACCCTTTATTACAAACAAGTAAACAAATAGATTCTTTGAATATGTATGTTTACTAAAAGTTGTGATTTTTAGATAAACCTATAAAAAGCTTAACAAATTCAACCTTAGTTACATTATTAAAATATATTCTAAAATGCATTACCCAAATGTTTAGGGATTAACTCAAATGCCACAAACTAATGTAGAATCCTTAAATTTTGAGTAGCCCAAGTTCCTAACTTGTAATTATGAGTCAATACCACTTATATGTATCATAAGGTGACAAACTCAAACCACGCCATCACTTGGCTTTTTTAATAAAATCTAAAATGTGTGTGAGTGTCAACAATTTTGTTGCATTTATGATTAAGGCTTCTAATCTAGTTTTGGTAGAGGAACAAATTGCTTCTAGGTCACTTGTTGACTCAATTTTTTGCATACATGATTTTTTAAAAATAAGTCCAAAGTGGGGGGTTTTTTTTTTTGGTGGAAACTAAGTCTAATTGGCACCCACCAAAAAAGAAGTGTAATGAATGTGGTTACATTGCTAATAACAAAAAAATAATTTGGTTATAGTGAAATACATTGCATGCCCACTAAACACTAATAAGTGATAGTTCTTCTTTAATTTGATGTTAGATTTTGCTCAATTCAACTCAAAGTCCCACCCCACATCCAAATGATAGTAAAACTCACAATGAGAAAAAATAATCACTATGCTTCTTGAGATCATGAAGACAAAAACAACTAGGACACCAAAATTGATTGAAAACAAGTTTTGAAGTGGTACACAAATCCACATTTTTAAATTTGTCCAACTTGTAATAACTTATTGGTAAGTTAAATTTTCATGAATAAAATTTTTCAATGTAAATATGAATACAATTATAATTCAATATTTTCCTAATTAATTGTGCAATATATGTCTTTCATAAATGCAACAATGGAAAAAATATATTCATCTTCCACACGTCTAAGAATTGAAACAATGTGAATTATATATTTGAACTAACTTCAAATATTCATTTAGTCATTCAATCAACAACACATTGTTGTTAATTGTCACCCATAATTTTTTGCAAAATTACTATCAAAAGGTCTAGTCATGGCCTTGGGTGCTTGCACCTTCATAGAGAATTTAAACATGGATTGCTAGAAATCCAAAATATTAACATTTAGAGGTTCCACACAAGCTAATCTAACAAAGGTTTCACCCTCTTTGACTCACAATAGTGTTTTTTAATGACACCAAAATGCAAGGAAAAAAATAAATCAACATTAAGTTACATCCAAAGTTGAATGATGAATGTATTCATCAACTCAAAATTCACAAAATGCATTTCAATTATGTGACAAGCATGTTAATTGTAGTAGAACATCAGCCATTCACTTGTGCAATGGTTGCTAAAAACATCTTTGCACATTGGTTAACTTGTCATAATATGTATTGAAAATGTGAGCATGTTAAGAATGACCAATCATGTGAAATGCAAAGGGTTTTTATATTTGTGTTGAGGTTGGTATCACAATCTTGGGTGATTATGATATAATTTTTGTCCACAACATCACATATCAATTGGAAATGCCCACATTAGTAGTTAGTCATAGGATCATAATACATCATGAAAATATCAACATGACATGTCTTTACAATTACCACAAAATCATAAATGAAAAATCCCTTCCATGAACAAATTTGATAAAGGAATTGATTGTCTCCTACAATGGCAACAAACAAAATAAGATTATGTGAAGATCATAGAAAAAAGTAGGGTTGAACCTTGCTTGAGCAACTAAAGGGCTATCTTATAAAACTTTCACGATCAATGTTTTGTATTTTGCCACGAAGTGAGCACTTCAAAGGCTCCAACATTGATATCCAACAAGTCTAGGCATTTTTCAAAATATTAACTTCTCACATTTCCACAATATCAAAAAGCTTAGTGATTTCCAAATGCCAACTCTTGGAGAGCTTGAGAAATGATCATATAGTAATTATAGTCAATCCTCCAACTTGGCCACCATTCACAAGTAGACAAAACGATTGTTTTATGGGCCATGTGATCTTGCCCAATAATGTATATCAAGAATATTTTTCTTTTAGTTTTATGATGTCACTCCAATGTGGTAGCCTTTAAAAAGAAAGGCTCCATCTACATTGAAACAAATGAACCAACTTTCATTTAGTCTTATTTAATCAACCCTCTTTGTCACATAAGGGAATGTATAATTACAAGAGTTAAATTGTCTGGATTACCACCATTGAAACAACACATTGAAGTGTGAGAAGGACATGCACTCTTACCCAAGTTCATTGAAATTCAAGATTAATTATCCATAGTAATAGCATTATGACACTTGAAAAAACAAACCTCCCTTTAAGGACAACACTTTGAGTTATTTTCAAAACTTGCTTGTGCATATAATCTATCATTTCCCAACTTGCCCCACCATACCAATGTTTCATGGGACTATTAGGAACATTCAATTGCACAAATAACTTTTGCATTGTTGTTTATTTTGTCATGGGGTGGCCATGATTGAACAAATGAAAAATCAAAGCAAATTGGACCATTTTTTCTTCCTATCAATTTGAATTACATCATGAATGACTTGTTACAACATGATTTCAAGACCTTCTGCAAAATATAACTTCCCATTGGCAACCTGAATGTTGTATTTCAAGAAATAATGTTCCCAACCTTTCTGATCCTTGGCATACATTAAAGCCTTGTGATGACTTGCATGTTTCCATAGAGAATCAAACTAAAGAACAAAAACTCTATATCTACTTTCATTTGGGTGCACACCTTGCATCAAACTTGAGTGACTTTGCCATTAGAACTTGAGATGAACTCTACTTAAGGAAGTTTCAATACCCATGTATTTTGGAAATGCTTATTGATCAAGTCATAGATTTTTTTGTTTTCTTTCTATATTTTTATTTCCTCTATTGCCATAACAAGGTCTAAGATTATGCATTTCAACTACATAACATAAAAACATCCATAGCATTGACTACACTTGAAAAAATAAAATCACTTGAAGAAACAATATCAATGCAAGGGACTTTCTTAGGCACTTCTACTTGTTTAATTCTTACAAAGTTAGAGTGTCAACATAAAGGTTTCCCTTAAACTCAAACAATAGTCATAAACACACGAACATATATTTCATGATGATGTTGACATGAAGACATAATCATAAAATTGCATAATGTTTGAACATGAAGGGAAAAACCATTTCTAATTCCTTGCAACACAATCTTGGTGGTCATAGAAGCATATACACAAACAAAGGATCAAGAAACCATTATTCAAGATCGTTGATCTTGCTCTTCACAATTATCAATATCAATTATTGACCATTACAAGCTTGTTATTCTTTTCAAAGTTTATGGTTACAAAATTACACAATCACCAAGATGACAAGCATGATGACACAACACAAAAATTAAAATCATAAACATTGTAAAAAATATATATATTTAGGTCACAATTTTAAAAATATTTTTTGATTACGGATTTTGGAATGAAATACCATATAAGGCAATGCCAATTGTATGATAATGAAAATTTGAACTTACAATCTTGTAGTATGGAACAAGCACATCAAAAAATGTTATAATATTTTCATACATATGAATAGAATTGATAATTGCTAGTATTGTGTAATACCAAATTCTTGTCTTTCAAAAGGAAAATGTTTTATTGCACATATATATTTTTTATAATAGAACTATTTGTATTAAAAATGAATTTATAATTTGATATGTATATAGATATTGAAAAATCACTATATTATTGGCCATTTACATATATTCATGAGCCCCTTGGATGTTAAAAGTGTAAAATTGCTACATTTTTTGTCCACATTGCAAAATATATATTTTTGGGTGAATGGTGGCAATCACCTCCTCATATATGTAATATGATGTATTATAGTGCCCTATTTATTTTTACATATGAAATTTGTTGTTTTAAAGTTGTAGTTTATGTATGGATCCTAGTTTTATGGATTAATATCTAGAAAAAAAAATCACAAAATTCCTTGGAACATAAAAAAATAATTATATATTTTATCTCAAACTAATTTGAATTTCATATAGGGGTACAATCACAATAACATGTACCATAACAAGTGTAACGTTTGCTTGGTTTTTTCATGTTTTAAAGTCGTAATTTGATTTTATGTTGAATTTGCAAGATTTGTTTATATAGTTGTATTTTTAATATATCATAGGAACATGTGAATTAATTTGGAATTAATAAAATGAATAAAAAATAACAAAAACACTCATTAAACATTGTAATGCTTACTTTTAAGCAATAAAAGGACTTGTAAATGGATTTGAATTTTTTTGAAAATGAAATTTATTTTGCTAAATTTTTAACATAAACATTAATAAAATAATATTAAAATTTTTAATTTAAAATATATTTTTCAAAGATTCTTTCAAGGATATTTCCTAAAAAGCAAGTAGGTGTGGTTTGTGTTATTCAGTTTGCACTCATTGTTTGAAGATTTCAATGGATAGGAAATGTGCAACTCACACAATTAGGTGGAAAGGTTGGTGGAAATGTTTTAAATCATCATGGCATTTCAAAATACTCAAAAGAATGTAGCAACATATAATGTTTGTTCCACTCAATAAAATTGTAACCCATTTGGGCTCCTTGCAATGTCATCTCAATGGTCACATAGTCACAAACATGTCCAAATGAACATGAAAACACAATCACAAGATTGATATTGCTCCTCATGATATTTGATCTTGATTGTCAACCTTTACAAGTTTACCACTATCTTTTGAACTCCATGGTCACAAAATCACATGATTGCAAAGATTACAAAAACATAACAACACCATCGCAATCACATGACACAAGGAGAAAAAAACATGGGCTCCTCATAATGTGGTTTTGGCAGTTTCAAAATCATGAATAATACCAAATGAACACAACAACATTGTCATGATGATCAATTTTGATTGATGACCCTTGTTAGCTTGCCACTATATTATGTTCATAGAAACATAAGGATCCCATGATCACAAATTCACAAAAAAAAGAAAACACAACACAAATATCACAACAATAATTGCCCCAATCCTTGATTCTTGAACCTACTCATTACAATAACCAAGGAAACATAATCACACAAAATTTGGAAATGAAAACACACCAAAAAGCCTTGAGCCACTATACTACAATTCTTTTTTGGGACATAGTAGACCTTGTTAAAATACAATCTAATAGTTATAATGGGATTTAAATACAAGCAATATTTAGTAAACAAATAATACAATGATGTCAAGGGCATTGGTATGCTTTGTAGTTCTATGTATTGTACTATTATAGTGGCTAGAATTTGCACCAACAACCATTAAAAGTCAAGAAATCTCAACAAACAAACAAAAAGAAATGAAAAAAATAGGTTTATCTATAATGAACTACAATATTCCAATAATAATAAAATGAGTAAGCAATAGATTTTAAAGCTACAATAGTGGGTTAAAAAAATTCTAACACAACATGGTTGTTGATAGGCAAAGTGTACACTCTTAAAAAACATGTGCAAATGAATTTCATTATTTCGATGTATGCATATTCAAACTAAAAAAATGTATAAATTGAAATTCAAAAGTTAATAAGAAAATTTTATGAATGTTATTGCAAATGAACAAAAATACAAAAGATTCAAACTCACATCCTTATGTAAGCTAGGTGGTTCTTACTAACAACTAAAATAATTACCTAACTAAATAAGAACTAATATATACTAACTAATGACTAATTGGTTAATATTTATCCAAATTCTAATTTAACACATACAATAGTCAAATTTGTATTTGATACATGCATTATTACAAAACTATGTCCTTTCCATTATTTGAATTTGATTAACATGATTATGTAGTCAAATTTGAAAAGACCACATGACTAACCATGTCTATCCTAACTAACCACAAATGTTATAATGTTTGTTATGACTAAATTTTATTTTCCTTTAGTCACAACGAACATTCTAACCAAACATGTGGATCATTGGAGCATACATGTATTCATAGTGCTAATGGTGTGACTAAAATTAGTCACATGATGCCACATGATTGCATTTCTAGCAACTTCATTAAACTTAGTCACTATCACTACAAGTGTAGATATACTTTATTATTGTGATTAAAATCAATCAATGGATCTACACGTATAGTTGAATTAGTGTAAAAATGATTGAAAATAGTCAAATGAAATCCACATGTACTACAAAATAAAATAATGTGACTTATATATGTCACATGAGACAACACGGCCAATATTGTGCTACCACGCATTTGGGAATGTGATTAAAACAATCACTTTATTTTTATTGTGGCATGCATATATACATAATTATATCATTAAAATTTTCCAATGGTTATTTGTTTTTCAAAGTTTTATAATGCTTTAATATAACATATTATAGAACATTATAATTTCCCATATGAGTAAAAAAATTGCATCTCAATAAAACACTACTCCTGTAGCAACCAATATTACTATAATTAGGTCAATTTGGAATGCAATAAAATACTTATAACAATTAATAGCTAGATTTTGACACATAATTGTGTTAAAGTGTGTATAAAGAAACTAAAATTGATGGGATGATCATGACAAAAGTCGTTAATGTCTATGTCTTTAAACATATCTAAATTTCAAACTTGCAAACATAATAACAGAAGGCTACTAGGTTAACATAACTAGATTAAATCATTTTTTGCACATTGTGATAAAGAGATTAAAATTCTGAAATTGAACATAGTTTTATCAAATTGGCCCAAATTTCAAATTGAAGTAACCATGTGATGGCCTAGTACATAAATCCCATGTTCATATTTACTTAGTTGCATGTACAAATCAAAATTGCACAATTCCTATCATGCATAAAAACTACTCGATGCATCACATTCTGGACTATTAGATTCATCATGATCCTCCCCTCCATTGTTGTCATCAATACAACACTAACATTAAAACCTCCTATTATAGTACTTGGTTGAACTGTGTATTGTATTGACACTGGAATTGTAAGACATGAATACTCATTAACATTACCTATTTTGAACATGTCAAATTCAATAAGTTCAATTTGAATGTGTTATGTAATTCATCAACCATGAGGATCCTTTCATAAAACTACCTTCCAACCCCTTTTTATTGAATCACAGCTAGAAAAAAACATTTGTTCTACATGTATGGGGGAAGCAAAGGATTGGTATGAGATTGGAATTCAGGAAGCAAAATTCACTAAGGTAAAGCTGTATCCGTCTCGCTTGATTGTTGCATTATTCCAAGTGTAGTTTGTTTTCACCCAATTACACAATAACACTACAATATTTAAAATCCCATAGTTTAGTTCCAAGATTTTTTCAACCCAACCTACATACTCCAATTTTTCATTTAGTCTTAAGACACATGTTTGTTCAAATGTTGCAACTATTCCACTAACATAGGTTGTTAAATGTTCTTTAACACTAACAACTCGAATGTGGTTCCCATAAGCATACATTGATCTATATGACCTTGCTTTCAATGTAGGTGGCATAGACATGTGAATAGTGTCATGGTCAATGGCTTCCCCTCCTTGGATAATTGAAGCAATAGATGTCCTTATCCATTTTGGAAATTGGGGCAATTCTCCAATATGATTTAAAAACACAACAATTTTAGATCATGATTTGCTAGTTAGGTGTAAAAATTCCATCCTTTTAACATTCCACTCCTCTATGTACTTCTCTAACATATTTCTTGCCACGATATTGATGTCCATGACCAAAAGGATATGAAAACCTAATCCTCACCAAGTTCCAAAAAAATAGCAGTTGAGTTGCTTACAAATGTTATTTAATCGTTGGGTTTTATGCACAACAACAAAGGACATGGCAAAAAGGACAAAACATTACAATCAATGAAAGAAGAGCACAAACTTGATTTATAAAAACAAGGGCATTCACAAGATTTGACATAAGATTATATGGTATAATTAGTTATCATAATAGATATATTGTGATGTAGTTTTAGCACTACTTTATTTTTTACACATAAGACGAGTGTTAATGTATACAATACCTTCTATAAACACAACGATGAATATACCTATGATAAGAAAAAATCTCATCTTTGATTTGATTACACAAGAAAGGATTTCATCTCTACATGGGGAGGTGACTGATCCAATAGTAAACCAATAAGCATTATAATAAAAAATAAAGTGTGTAGCATAAAAATAGTACATGCACTACAAAGACATCAATTCCACATTTTGTAGCACAAAAGAATGTGCCATGTTGCGTAGATTTGCAATCATGATTTGCAACCTCCCATTTCCTTCAAACATTTCATCAATCATGTTTGGGTCCTCTTTGTCATCCCACACCCTTTCCTTTGTGGTTGTGAAACCTTGTATGTATTTAGTGCAGAATCCTAAGGCTTCTTCTAGTGCATAGCCCTTAACCATGCTTCCTTTGGGCCTTGCCTTATTTTGCACAAATCCCTTCAATATTTTAAGATATTGTTCAATTGGGTACATCCAACGCGTGTGGATTCAACCACACAATTGTAGTTCCTCCACTAAATGTAATAAAAGATGTGTCATGATGTCAAATAAGGAAGGGGTAAATTCCTTCTCCAATGAAACTAAACAAATCTCCACTTCTTTTTTGAGCTTTCCAAATTATGTTGAATCCACAATCTTGCTACATAACTTGTTGAAAACACAACATAAGCACATAATTGACATCCTACAACCTGTTGACATAAGGCCCCACATGCATAAGGGCAAATGTTTTGCATCATCACATGAAAGTCATGTGACTTCATACCTTTCAAATCCTTGTCCTTGGTGATTCTCTTCTTAGATGAAGTTCCATAGAAAGTAGGTGTTTTTATGTGCATAATAGTATGGATAAACTTGTGTTTATCATGATCTGATAACACAAATGAAGCAACAAGTTTAACCAACCGATCATCAATATTTTATATCCATAAATGTGGTCATATCCCACATTCCTTTAGGTCTTTTCGAATAGCCACTAAAACCTATATGCCAAATATGGTTTGTAAAATGTTTTAACAAAGGTTTTTTTCACAATGCATCACATCCAAAATATTCTTAATCAACAACCCATGTGCATGTTATAAAGGAATGTTAGGTGTTAGTGTTGTTTTTATAATTAGATATGCCATTGTTTACATTATAATCAAATCTACTAATAGATGAAGCAAAAACATTTACATACCCATGACCTAAGTAATTAATTCAAATTCCCAAGGCCTAAGTAATACATAACCAACTTAGGCAAAATCTTCTTGAAGATCATCATTGAATTATAGACATCATTAACAAATTATCCAATAAAAAAAATTCATGTGGATAAACATACTTCCTAGTATGGTAGTTGGAACATACTATTTAGCCACTTGATGCCATTGTTGTGAATAGGGTCTTGTTTTGCCCCAACTCAATTTCTAGGTCCTTATAGGCACAACTCTCATTATAGTGCCCATTTAATAGTGGCTATTGGGTGAAAGCACACTACGCCCCTCAAAAAAATAAAGTCACAAAAAGAAAAAAAATTGCATTTGGTTTTTTTGGGTACATGTGGACATTACACCTTGGATTTTTTTTGTTCATTTCAAGTGTATTGCATTAACTTTATACTTAAAATAACTTATTTAAAAAGAAATTCCAACAAACATCTACAAACTTGAATGTATGAAATATATTTGTGTCAAAAAAATACATGTCACAAAGTATGAAAAATTGTAAATATATTTCAAAACTAAGGTTATGGGTGGAGTTTCGTAATGAATTTTTTGGTGGTGAATGATATTGATGTACGTAAGGTAAATTTAAGACATTTAAAAGTTTATAATTTTTGGTTAAAAGTCCATTCAAAAAATGTGTTTTTTTGCACTTCTTGAACAATGAATGCATAATAAACTCTTTTTTTTGAAAAAAACCATTACCTTAAGAAAAAAAAAGATTTTATAAGTTGACATTGTATTGTTTTTTCATTTTTCTTTGGTTTGGTAATGTGTTATGAACCACAAACAAAGGCCTTATGGCCATTGAAAAGATGTACATTATGTACTTTATGCACATTGATTTTATAGAATTCTCTTCATTTAACCATTGGATCAAGCTTAACTTTGATTCAAAATGAGCTTTGAGTTTTAAAATGTTATGATGCACATTTTAGAGTTTTCTTTTTATGTTTAAGGTTTCCCAAAAATGTCATCAAGATTTTAGTTTACTACACACCTATTATATTTGTTATACATCATTTTTTTGGGTGAAGTGTGTTTTCACCCTATTGCAGACACTCATGTAGGTGGACCCCTATTTTCTATTTCCCCATTAAAATCTTTTTTGTTGTGTTGATATGTTTGGCTTTCAAGCAAGTAACGACAACTCCCACAAAATATCATTTTTTTAATTTTTTGGAAGAGCAAGAACTTGAGGTTGGGCCACAAGGTGGGCATCCCACAAACCATCCACAAACCTATCAGTGCCACATTTTGGACACACTTGCAAATGGCTTAAGGTGTCCTGAAACAACACACATCCATTCGCACAACCATGGATTGAATCATAACTTAAACCCAAAATTTTAATCAACTTAAGAGCCTCACAAGATGTAGCTGACATCTTATTTTCCTTTGGCAACAGCTCTTTTCATAATAATGAGAAAAGTTCATCCATGAAAACATTACTCATTGAATGCACAATCTTTAGATTCAAGAGTAGTAATATGGCTAACAACATAGATGTGGAAGATCCTTCAAATAAAGGTGTTGAAGCTTTTGAAATAAACCTTTCCATCAATAAATCAAAAAAATTCAGGTTCTTTGGAATAGCAATGTTAATTATTTATTCTAATTTTTGACCTTCAAATGGGACTTAATGTTCTTCATGTGCTTGTTGCATGTCATCATACCTTGAAAAAACTTCATTCACAAGTTTGTGGATTTGAACTTTTGTGTCAAGTGTATGCTAACCAACATGTTCATTGTTGTTGCACCCCCATTTGCACCATCTACTTTATCCACTAAGTTGTTATGCCTTGATGCATCCCCCTCAATTACTAGCACCTATTGAGGTGCATAATAGAAGGTTTGTTTCCCACATTTCAAAGAAAATATTTATGTAGATAAATTACATATGATTTTGATGAATTTTTTATAGTTCATGATAGTGATTTTTTCATCTTTTGTATGCCATTTATGCTTATGGTGGAATAGGATTTACATTGATGCAACCAACATTGTCCCAAAACCCATCAACATGAAGTTTGATTGTGTTTATTGCCATATCAATGTTGGTTATATATATATATATATTAGTATTAGTGACCTATGTTGTGCATACCCCTTGTGATTTGCAAAATGTTCATTTATTTTTGTAAGCCAATTTGGAACTAGACCAACACCTGTAAACCAAGCAACAATGGCTCAAAATGTTCAACATCCTTTAACTTGCCTTGGAGGCTAACCAATGCAAAGGGAGTTGGCCACCATATACCCCTGGTTGGCCTATGAATTTAGGTTGGCCACCTAATGTATCAACTGCAACATCAAATGCATCTCTACAAATGCCACTTGGATACCCACAAATGCCTTGGCCTACAAATGTTGCACTTGTCATGCACTAATGCACAAACATAATCAACATGGCCACCGAATCCTATACCAATGCCACCACTTAATGCATTAGGCCCACATGGGGTAATTATTGCCCATTAAGTGTTTGATCCTATTCTAATCGGAATTCCAAGTTTAACTACAACTTCTATTGTATGTAGTTCACTTTAGCCATTTGCAAACCAACAACTTGGATCATCATAGCCCCAAATGCAATATGGGGTCACTTTGTTACAAGGAATACACAACTATTGGGTAAAGCAACGATTGCAACAATGACAACACAAGGTAAAGACATTGGGTATGTTTCAATTGGAGATTATCAACCCAACCAAATTCACAAGTGGTTTTGTCAAACATATGTTCCAAGCAAATCGAACAAAAGGCCAAGTGTGAAATGATGGATGAAGTGATGAAAAGGTTGGGGATTAAAATAACTAAGAAAAATGGTACAAATGTCATCTTTGTTGTAGAGTATAATGTAGAGGGAAAACTTGTTGGTGGTGGCAAGAGTAAATGGTTATCACAATTACAAGGGTATGCCATGAAATTGAACCTTGCAATTGGTGATATTAGGAAAGAACCAACATTGGAATTATAATGCATAAAGGAAGCCCTTGAAGTAGGCTTTCATTACGTTGACCATCCACATGTGTATAATCATGTGAAGGACCAAGTGGCAATAATTTTGAAACATAGATGGACATACTTGAAGAAGAAGATGGAATCTAGTGAAGGGTGACCTTCAAATTGCACAAAGGCACATGACTAGAATTAATTAAAGGCAATTTTGCAACATGAGGCTAAAATTGAACAATCTATTTGGATGTCAAAACCCTCATCTTATCAAAAGAGTGGACATCACATTAGACATGTTGGAGAATTTGGGATTACATAGTACTTGGTTTGTGTTTTTTCCCTCATAATCATGTTGTTTTACACATTTTTTTCCTAGGTGTTTTATTCATATTCATTATGCAATTTGAATTTTTGACTTGTGGATTTGGTTGGGTTTAGGAGATGGATCTAGGAAGGCCCCCAACATTACTGGAAATTCAATATGAATGTGAAAGAGAAAAGGGCAACAAGTGGAAATGACCAAGTCATGAAAACAAGGATGAGGTCAAAGTACAAGTAAAAATCCTTTGATTAGATTGATAATCATCTAGATAAACATGTGTTACAGTTACATTGTTTTCCACCTTTTTTGTTTACAAATAAAAGTTATTTTTATATAGCTTCAGAATGTTGAATACGTGTGTAGAAAAGTTTTTTTGACCAATGAAATTGTTGGATTGGGGAGTTTAAATTTGTAGTTTTTACAATTATCTCAAGTTTAATGTTGATAATTCAATTTGTAATTTATGGTATGATAGGTTTGTAAAACAATTATACAATCCAAATGAAAATAGTTGGACTTAGGTTTCAATTTGTTTAAAATTAAACAGAATATGCTTGTGTAGGTTTGAATACAATTATTTTAGGGCTATAAGGTTATTGCAAATTTGTTGGTCTATTTTTTTTTTTTTAATCTAATTAGGTGAACTCATAATTTCATTGTGTAACTCTTGTTTACAAATAAGGTGTTATTGCAAGGTTACAAAAAGTCATAATAGTTTTCTACATCCAATAAATTTGTGCAAGTTATTTTTTAGGTACACAACAATTTAAACAAAAAAAAAAGTAATTTGTTGTTTATTTCAGCTAGGGGCAATAAATTTGATTGTATTTGTAAATCCATATTGATTTAAATGTTGGTTTGATTGTATAGGAAGATGAACCTATTGATTATGATGCATTGGGAGGAGATGGGGGTCGTATGGTCTTTGAAATTGACTAGCGTTTCAAAGCTTTAAAAAACAACCGAAATGAAATCCGAAAGACCATTGATGAACTAATGGAAAACCCAAAAAAAATGTTTAGTATGGTGGAAGAAATGTGGAAGTTTTAAAAGTCTAATGCCAATATGCATGGTTCTACATCTACATTAGAGGGGAGGAAAAACATTGTTGCTCAAAAGATAGAACAAGATGTTGGGAGCATGGGAGAGGTATGTTCATTCCTTTGCTACACATTTGTTTATGTTCATATGTTACATTCCAAATTTCCAAGTTGCACTACCTTATGGAATCAAAATTCTTGATTGGATTTGGGTTGGACTTTTAGGAATAGGGATTCAAATTGTCACTAGAACATGGAACTAATCAATAAATAAAACAACTTGCAATAGACGAGACCAAACATAACCTATCATGCTCTATTGGATTTGATATTCCTTAGAACTTGAGGATGCCACAAACAAGGAGCAAACTAAAAATGCGATCCATTCTCCTTTTGTTTCAAAAGAAAATCGCCTTATTGGGGTAAACTCTAATAGGCAAACCCATTCCAAATCATGACTTTTCCAAGTGGGGGCTGGTAGCAACATCATGCTCGCAAATGAACATAAAAAGGTGAACACTTGTGTTCTAATGGGTGATTGCATTGGTTCTCCAAGCAAGCCCATGATATATTCAGCACATTATTTACTGGTTGTAGATGTTAATGGGTTATTATGTGATGCAAAACATGTGAAATATTTGGCAAGGTGGTGTTTGACATTGGGATATGGTCATCAACAAACCTCTTGAATCTAGTTCCAATGATTGAGTATCATTTAACAAAAGTTGAAGGTTTGAAACTAATGTTTTTATGGGGGAATGAAAAATGTGAACATACCCACATACACCATCCATTAAATGTAGAGAAAGAGTTTGTTTTGAAAAACATGAAGAGAGTGTGGGATGAGGTTAGTCCTACATTTAGGAGTTTAGGCCCACACAATATGTTGTTGATAGATGATTGTCCATTCAAATGCATGGGCAACATGCCATTCTCGTATATATGGCCCTTTTTTAAAATTCAGAAGTAGAAAACAACTACTTAATCAGTAACCTCTGGCCGTATTTGAAAGGTTTGTTGAAGGTGGCAAATGCTAGAGGGTATGTGGGGTCCACCCACATGGGTAGATGCAGTTCACACCAAGGAATGTCCATTGGAAAGAAGTGTCATCTTTTGTTTGGTTGACAACCAATGTAGGGGATTGGTAAATAGATGATTGGCAATTAACCTAAAAACCTAAAATTCATTATTCAACATGTTTTAAATGACTAAATTTATTTTTGTTAGGCATTCTTTGTGATTTCATTTACAATGTGTGGGTATTTGGGGATTTATGGAGATATAAACAATATAGGTCAAACCCATAAATGACAACTTGGGATGTTACAATTTTGTCCAAAAATGGACCAAAGAAGCCCTCAAGTGCTCAAATCAAATCAACTTCAAAAGATGTAACTTTTGAAGAAGATGGAGAAACCCAACCAAGTGTAAGCCTTTAAATTAATTGATTTATGTTATGTTTGAATTTGATATTACAATGAATAAAACTATTATACATTTTTTGTTTTAATATTCAAATGTTTTAATTTGTTTTGCAATACAAACCAAACAAACATGTTGTTCTTTTGATTAAAGTTGGAGGGTAGGCTTGTGCCACTGGAATTTCATCAAGTATGGTGGAGTGGCAATTCTAACCCATTGTAAAACAATGCTAGTTGACTGCATTTATATCACAATTGTTATAGGCTTACAAGCTGTTACTTCCTTATCATATCCTTTGTTTGATCATGACCCTCCAATTCACATTATAAATGATGTAATGGGGTTTATAGTACTTTGGCCTTTGAAGAGAAGTATATGTAATTCTTGGACTTTCTTAATGTACTTATGCAAGATATGAAGTTTGTCGATGTACATTTGACTTTTGTATACATGAAGTTCATTTGCAATACAAGTTGTGCTTTGTATTTATTTACTTTGTCACAATTTTTGATTTGGATATTTGCTCTTAAAATTAGGCAAAAAAATGTCATCAAATTTTTAAAGATTTTTTTTTGTATGTTGTGCTTGGGTTTTAAAAAATTTTGGGAACATTTAGCATATCAAGATTTAAGGATTGAAAGTATTGCAACTTTGGAACATTAATGGCATTAAGATTCATTAATGTTTGAAACTTGTTTCAATCCCAAAATCTTGTTATGTTAAATGTTCAAAAAACATATTATGAAAACCTAGTCATGACATGCAGTCATACTTTTAATGAAAATGGACATGCAATGTAATCACATTCAATTAAACTGTTAGTTAAATTAAACATGCCATTCATCACAATTAATAAAATAATAAATGAAAGTGGACATGCCTTATCATCACATGTAATCATACATAAGTTAATATGGACATGCCAAATCATCACACATTCAATAACATGTTTAGTCACAACAAACATGCCATGTCAACAAATTTAGTTCGATAGATAAGTCAAAATAGCCACACCACATCATCATACTCAATCATAATATAAATTCAACTAGATATGCCATATCATCACATATAGTGACACAATGAGTCAAAATGGACTTGCCACATCATCACACTTAGTCATTATGTAAATTCAACTAGACATGCCATATCATGTCACATTTAGTCACATAATTTGTTAAAAAAGACATGCCACATCATTGCATTTAGTCACATAATTAATCAAATTAAGCATGCCACATCATCACATATAGTGACACAATGAGTCAAATGGACTTGTCACATATGACACACTTAATGACAAGATTAGTCAAAACGGACACACCATTTAGCACCATTGTCACAAAATTCAGCCAGTCATATGATGACACATAGCTTTTAGTTAGGTTAATGTACTAGTTTTTAGTTAATTAAGTCAATTTAGACATGATTAAGATTTGTTAGATATTACAATAGTTGGCACCCATGTTGACATGCACATCAACTAAAAATATCTATATTTTAATGATATTAAACATGCCACTATGGCATTGTGCATTTTTTAGTCATCTTCCATTTTTCCATTCTACTAACACTTACCTGATTTAAATGATTAATCTTTTTTTAACTTAGCCCAAAATTGTCTGATATTTGTTTTGACAGAAAATTTAGTAAGAAAGGATTAGAAAAGGACAAGATATGTAGTAGTGATAATATCATTTAACTAACAAGATAATTATAGATTCTAACTTGACATTTAAAAAGGTCATATCTATACTTAATACACATTAATATATGATTAACAAAATAACTACAAATTAATGCATATAAAAGTCATATTTATGTTGACTTCATTCTAATATCTTATTAGTAAAATAACTATAAATTAACATTTATGAAGGTCAAAATTGTGGTTACTATAGGGTTAACAATGTCCATACGATATAAGATAAACAAAATTTTGCAATTGGTTATTAATTAATTTTTTGTTTCAAATGACATGTACAACAAAAATCCAATTAGTTGCATTAGGCAAATCATGTGTGACCATAGTCGTAGTCAACATGGATTTTAAATGGAAGGAAACAATTAATAAAATATTGCTTCATCTTTTGATTAATTATATACATATTATGATTTATGACTACCATGCTTTGGTGAACATTAACAATTAATGTACTATCACATGGTAACATTTTTCAATATTTGAAAAAAATGTAAATTTGAAAATTCATGATCATTCAATTTGCATGGTCAAGATTGTGACACATGGCACATCTTAAGTGAATGGGTAGGTAAATATGATCATTTAAAACTAGGATCCAAATTAAATTGCAACTAGAAAATTTATCCCCTTTATTTTGTAAACTATATGAGTAGTGTGCACTTTGTTAAACTTACATATCTACCTAACTACCCAACCTAGGCTTTATTTACTAACTACATACTTGCCTATTAACCTACCTATTAAACTAACTTACCTATTTATCTACCTATTAAACCTTAGAAATCCCTTAATATATTTTAAAATATGCTTAAAATATATTTTGAATATACCTTCTAAATATAACCTTAATGTACACCCCTAGAAATATACCCCTAATACATTCATAATACACCCTAATATACCTTTAGGGATTATGTGCAAATTAATTGTGACTAAATGTTGATTATTAACATGACTAATACATTTATACTTATTAGTGGATGAATAAAACTCTAAAACTCATTCGCATGGAAAGATGATCAAGTCCATAATCACAATGTAATTGTAACATAGTTGCAAAAATAGTCATAAATTAAACATACCATAAGTCACCTAAATGGATTTTGACATTAATTACCCAAAATACTAAATATCAATATAATTAAACATTGTAAGATTTGGGATTTGAACCCGTGTCTATAGTTCTTAGTGTGTAGAAATTCGCTACAACACCGGGTTCAAAGTTGATGGCAACATGACATTTCCAAACTCAACAACAATGTAGCAAACCTTCAAATTTCAAGGCTCAAAACCTCAATGGTCATGCTCCACATTGCATGAAGCAACTCTAGTTGCCTTCATCCAAATTCCCCTTCAAGTTCAATTTAGAAAAAATCACAAAGCTTGCTGACAACATTCAAAGAAAAACTCTTGTTGTTCATTGATAATGTTGCTTCAATTGCTAAATGGAAATAAAATCCTAATGAGCAACATAAATGATGAGCCTTAGGCACACCATGACAATGGTGGCAAACACTACAACAAGCAAATAAGAGGAGGCGGCAAAAATGGATTGCAATACGGTAAGTGGAGGCAAACTCTATTGGGAAAAACAAAGGGTTAGTGCAAATGAAGGAAGTGG
>Ga0116230_10001793_pt1 | contig 20553 bp, 19 predicted proteins | sample S1TSphfallax_3_FD_88678 | JGI IMG/M metagenome (GOLD analysis project Ga0116230, IMG submission 88678) | Host-associated microbial communities from peat moss isolated from Minnesota, USA - S1T2_Fd - Sphagnum fallax MG | ecosystem: Host-associated > Plants > Peat moss > Unclassified | place... | reverse complement strand
GTAGGTACATCGAGCTGTAAAGACTGCCCACGACGGCGACGCCGAGGGCGCCGCCCGCTTCGCGGGTCGCGTCGTTCACCGCCGAACCGACACCGGCCTTCGCCGCAGGCAGCACACTCATGATCGACTCTGTCGCAGGTGCTGTCGTCAGTCCGAGGCCGAGTCCCATCACCACCATCTGCATGGCGATCGTGCCGTAGGCCTCACCGATTGGCGAGGTGGCGATCCAAGCAAACGAGGCGCCGAACAGCACGAGCCCCGTCACCACAACGACCCGGGTGCCAATGCGCGACGCGACGAGCGCTCCTACGACTGATCCCAGTCCGATGCTCCCCGCCACGGGAAGGATTCGCACGCCCGTGGAGAGCGGACCGAACCCCCGGATGAGCTGGAAGTACTGGGTGATGAGAAAGATGAAGCCGAAGAGAGCGAAGAAGGCAACGGTGACCGAAACGCTCGCAGCAGAAAAGGCCGGAAACCGGAAGAGGGCCAGGTCGGCCATGGGGCGCGGGCTTCGACGTTCGACGAGGACGAACGCCAGGGCTGCAAGGGCCGCAAGGGCGAATCCGCCGAGAGTTCGCGCCGTCAGCCAGCCTCGACCCGGCGCTTCGATGATGGTGTAGACGAGCAAGCCGATCGCCGCTGAGGATGTCGCCAGGCCTAACAGATCGATGCGCGCTTCGTCGGGCTTTCGTGATTCGGGTACGAGCACCACGGTGAGCACTGCGGCGGCAATGGCCAGCGGTACGAGGGCAAGAAAGATCGAGCCCCACCAAAAGTGTGCCAACAGCTCGCCCCCACAAACCGGCCCGACAGCGACACCGAGGCCGGTCACGCCACCCCAGATGCCGATGGCCTTTGCACGCTCTTTGCGGGAGGGAAAGACGTTTGCGATGATCGACAAGGTGGTCGGGTAGATCAGCGCGGCGAACGCTCCCATCACGAAGCGCATCGTGACAAGCCCGTCGGCACTCGACTGGAGAGCTCCAATCCCGCTCGCCAGGGCAAATCCAACCAGGCCCACGGCGAGGGTAGGTCGACGACCGAAGCGGTCGCCGATCGAACCGCCGGTGAGCACGAGCGCAGCGAATGCCAGCGTGTAACCGTCAACGAACCACTGCAACGTGCGTGTTCCTGCACTCAGCTGGTGACCAATGGTAGGAAGCGCGACGTTCACGATCGTCGTGTCGAGGTTGATGGCAAAGACGGCGAGGCACACCGTGGCGAGAACGGCTGCCTGGCGCCTCGGCGTCAACGCGGATGCGATGGACGTGAGTTGTCCGCCAGGAGGCCGCAGCTCAGCCGGCTCTCCGTCACCTGGGGTTGCCCATGGTGTGGCAACGTTGGTCATTGATTGCATGTTGACAGTGGTCACATGCAGAGTATGGCCGCCATGGTGGACACTGTCAACATGCCGTACCACCACGGGAATTTGCGCGAGTCGCTCATCGAGGCCGGAATGCTGCTGGCGCGATCGAGCGGCCCCGAGGCCGTCGTACTTCGCGAAGCAGCCCGCTCTGCTGGTGTCTCGCACAACGCCGTCTACCGACACTTCGCCGATCGCGACGAGCTGCTCGGCGAGGTGTGCATGCGCTGCATGAGCGAGCTCGCACGACTAATGGAACAGCGCACATCCGAGCTTGGTGCTCGCGAGGACGCGTGGGCGCACCTGTTCGCGACCGGCAGGGCCTACGTGGAGTTCGCGCTCGTGGAACCGGGTTGGTTTCGCACGGCGTTCGCCGTTCCTCACAACCTCGACCACGCAGTCCAAGGCAGCGGGGCCGGCCCGAGCGGGCTCAACCCTTACCAGCTGCTCAGCCGATGCCTCGACGATCTCGTCGCCGCTGGCGCGCTCTCGCCCACGCGCCGAATCGGCGCCGAGTACGGGCCGTGGTCTGCCGTCCACGGTTTAGCCACGCTGCTTATCGACGGACCGTTGCGTGGACTCGCGAGGGACGAGGCCGACCGGGCTCTCGATTCACTGATGAAAATGGTCGGAGAGGGCCTTTCGGAGATAAGGTAACGACGAAAGCAAACGGGAGCTCGGACGTACCGGGCTGAGAGGGTGGCTGGCGCAAGCCGCAGTGCCACCGACCGTTCGAACCTGACCGGATAATGCCGGCGTAGGGAGTGCTCGATGACCATCACCGCTGAGCCGACTTCGATTGCGTTTGTCACCGTCGAAGGCAATCGCCATTCCGAGGTGCCGAAGAACCTCGCCGAACCGGTCCCGCAGGCGCTGAGCTTCATCGACCAGCTCGGCCTGTGGGGCAACCTCGGAGTGAGCTTGCTCGGCTTCACCGGTGCGATCTTCGTTCTCCAGCCCGGGGGAAGCGGCACTGCCGAGCTGTCGCTCGAAGCGGCCTTCGCAGCGATCGTGCTGGGCACGGTCCTCGGTTCGATCGGGATCGCGTTCTCGGGTCTTCCAGGCGCACGCACCGGAGCTCCAGCGATGGTGCTCCTGCGAGGAGTCTTCGGTACGGGGATCTCGTACGTGCCGACGGCGCTGAACATCGCGCAATGCCTTGGCTGGGGCGTGTTCGAGATCGTCACGATCGCCACTGCCGCTCACAGCGTCGAACCGTCGGTGCCGAGATCGGGCTACATCGTCGTTGCCGGCCTCATCACCGGGGCACTGACGATCCGACCGCTCGGCGCAATCCGGGTGCTGCGAAAGTACGTCACGAGCGCCGTTGTCGTCGTGCTCGCTTACCTGCTCGTCGAACTTCTCCGACACCCGCTGCCGGCGTGGGGCCATGGGACCTGGTCCGGCTTTTGGGCTGCCACCGACACCGTCGTGGCCGCAGCGATCTCGTTCGCTCCCCTTGCTGCGGACTACACCCGGCACTCGCGTTCGGCAAAGGCGGCGTTCGCCGGGACGTTTGTCGGCTACGGCGCGACCCAGATCCTCTGCTACGTCATCGGGCTCCTCGCATTGGTCACCGTGGCGAAGAACCCCAGCGATATCTACGGGGCGTTTATCGCCGTACCACTCGGATCACTTGCTTTTGGGGTGCTTGCGACGCGAGAGCTCGACCAGTCCTTTGCGAACGTCTACTCCACAGCCGTCTCGATCCAGAACCTGCGACCGCTATGGGACCGGAGATTACTGGCCGTGGCGATCACGATGACCTCCACGGCGCTTGCTCTGTGGATCAACATTGCGGACTACGAGAACTTCCTCACCCTTTTGGGCTCGGTGTTCGTGCCGATGTTTGCCGTGGTGGTTGTGGACTACTTTGTGCTCGCACGAGGACGCTGGGATCTCTCGGAGCATGCAAGAAGCCGACCGTCGATGCTGTTCGCCTGGGTTGTCGGCTTCATCACGTATCAGCTGATCAACCCCGGCTACATCTCGTGGTGGGTGACAGGCTGGACCCGCTTCGGCAACGCCATCGGCTTCCACGCGCAGACCTGGATGTCGGCGTCGCTTCTGTCATTCTTCATGGCAGGGATTACGACTGCTCTCGTGGGCGGGCTCAGCAACGCTCTCGTGGGACGCCAGCGCCGTCTGGTTCAGCGAGTCGATGCATTCGGACAACTCGATGGCGCACATAACCAGCCAATCCTGGTCAAGTCGCAGCCCCTCGTGCACGCACGGCGCGCCAGCGCGCCTCCAGCCGACGATCTCGTGGATGAGCGCAGTGGCACCTTCGATGTCGAGTGATCGGTCGCGACACTGCTGCGGATTGCTGCGCTCGAGTGCCAGGAGCTTGAGCCTCGCTGCATTCTCCACGACGCATCTAACGACCGGTACGTGAACGATTTGAACGGTGGGTGTGCTGGCCTGGACGCCTGTAGGGTTGTGGCGAGGAGTTGCCTATCTTGTCCAAGCCTCGGCTTGTCGTTGCCATGTCCGGATCGAGTGCGCCACAGCTCGGGATCGCATGCCTCCAAGCGCTGCACGATCTCGGAGGTATCGAGACACATCTCGTGGTGAGCGCTGGGGCGGTGAAGAATCTCGAGATCGAAGCACAGACCGACGTGCGAGATCTCGACAAGCTCGTCCATGTGCGACACGACGCAGCCGACCTCGCCGCGCCGATATCTTCCGGTTCGTTTCGAACGCTCGGGATGCTCGTCATCCCCTGTTCCATGCGAACACTCGGCGCGATCGCAAGTGGCAATACCGCCGATCTCGTCAGCCGAGCGGCGGACGTGACACTCAAAGAGCGCAGGCGCCTCGTGCTGGTCTGCAGGGAGACGCCGCTCAACCTCATCCATCTGCGCAACATGGAGACCGTCACGCTCGCCGGAGCAGTTGTCATGCCCCCCGTAGTCGCGTTCTATCACCGTCCGAGCTCCATCGACGAGCTCATCGGCCACATCGTCGGTAAGGCATTGGACCTCTTCGACATCGAGCACGACTTGTTCACCCGGTGGTCTTGACGTGCCAAGCGAGGCTCGCCTCTCACCAGAACTCTCACCAGTCCCGGATTTCTCGGTCATCGTCAGCACGGTGGCGATCGCGGCGACCACCGAGAACGAGGAGCCAGCTGGTTGCACGGTTGCGGTCTGGGGGGAGCGTACCGATCCTCCCCTGCTCTTGACTGCACTCGATCGAAGCTCGGCTACCCACGCTCATGTCATGTCCACCTCACGGTTCTCGGCCAATGTGCTCGGCGTCGGCCAGGAGAGCATTGCCTGGTGCTTCGGCGCGAAATCACTCAGTGCTACCGAGCGCTTTGCGCAGATTCCGTGGCACGTCGAGGATGGTGTCCCGGTGCTGGACGAGGCGAGAGTGGTCTATGTGTGTTCGGTGGAGTCGGTGGCAGCGTTTGGCAGCCAGGACATCGTCATCGGTCGGGTGCGCACCTGCACCGTCCGAGATGCATCGGCTGCGCCTTTGCTGCACTACAACGGCGCGATGACGACGATCCAGGACTCAGCGCACCAGGACTTGGCGGCTCCGGACTAGGCGGACCAGGACTTAGCTGCCCCGGACTTAGCGGCCCAGGACTTAGCGGACCAGGACTTAGCGACTCGGCACCTGACGACTCAGGTTTTATCGGCAAGGTAGATGGACATGGCGAGGGTGTCCACGCCGCGAGCAATGTCCTCAAGGTCGGTCCACTCCTCGGGACAGTGGCTGCGTCCTGCGAGTGAGGGCACGAAGATCATGCCGCAGGGGCCGAGATTGGCTATTTGCACAGCGTCATGGCCCGCGAAGCTCGCCATCTCGAGCGGCTCATGACCAAGCACGCGGGCGGCTTCGCCGACAATGGACATCGCCGCCGCGTCCATCGGCGTCGGTGGTTCCATCGTCAGCCAATCGAGCTCGCCTTGCACGGATCGACGTTCGCATAGAGAAGCGAGTCGACCCTCCAGCGCTTCTCTAAAAACGAGGAACCACTCAGGGTCGATGCTGCGACATTCGGAACTGAGCAGGGCGCTTGCCGGTACGACGTTTGTCGCGCCGGGCATCAGCTCCATCGCACCAGTGGTGGCGACTCCCGTGCTCACGCCCCCTGACTCGATGTTGAAGGCCTCGACAGCGAGCGATTCGATCGCCAGCATCATCTCTGCCCCCGCAAGTCCAGCGTCGCGCCGCGCCCCCATGGCGGTTGTCCCCGCGTGGTCTGGTCTGCCTGTGAGAGACGTACGGAATCGCTGGATTCCGACAATCCCCGTGACAATGCCGATCGAGCGGGACTGCTGCTCGAGATAGGGACCTTGTTCGACATGGAGCTCGAAGTAACGATGCACATCCTTTGCCCCCCAGGCGAGCTCGAGAGCACCGGCTGCGTCCCCGCCAGATGCCATGATGGCCTGGCCGAGCGTGGTTCCCGACTGATCGGTGAGCTCCAGATGGCGGCGTGTCAAGCTGCCGGCAAGCGCTCGGCTCCCGACGCAGCTGATGCCGAAGTCATTTGGCTCTTCCCCGAGAAAGTCAGCGACCACGAGGTCATGGGCGAGGGTTACGCCGCTTTCGTGCAAGATTCGAGCGACTTCAATGCCGCCGATCACACCGATGATGCCGTCGAATCGTCCGCCACCGGTGACGGTATCGGTGTGTGAACCGGTGACCAGTGCACCGGTGAGATTCGCCGAGCCGCGCCGCCACCCAATGACGTTGCCGACTGCATCGACCCGGCACTCCAGACCAGCTTCACGCATGAGATTTGCCACATGCTCACGGCCGACACGATCTGCTTCTCCGAAGACCCGTCGCGTCCAGCCCGGTCCGTCCTCGGTGATCTCTGCGAGGCGATCCAGGTTGACTTGAATCCGCTGGCGCTCCGCGCTTCGCAGTGGTCCGTCCATGGCGACTTCGACCCTAGGTCACATTGCCGACAGCGCGGCCCAGCGTCTGGGGCAGCGTTGAAGGGGAACGCCCTACGCTTGCAAGAAGCTCTGACGCCGCACTCAGTGACTCTGCGGGAACGACGGCAAGATCCGAACCGGCGGGGCGATCATCTCGGCGAACCGTCGCATCGATCCCGAGCTTGGTGATCACCCCGGCGTCGTTTAGTGGCTCAGACCGATCCGTGCGCGCTCCGGGAATGACCAGCAGGTCGCGTTCGAACCGTGACCGGCTGAGCCGAGCCCACTCGACCTGCTCGGTGTTCCACGGGTCGACATCGGCGTCGACGACGACGACCTGTTTGATGAGCGGCACCGCCGCCATGGCAGCCATCATGAGCTGACGCGCCTGGCCCGGTCGGACCTCGTCGAGCGCGAGCACGGCGCAGGTCCGTCCTGCTGCGGCTTCGGGCACAGCGACAGCAACGAGATTCGGCGCGATCGTTCGCAGGTGTCTCTCCAGTCCTGCGGCGATCGAGACTCCGCCGAGGAGTGCGTGCTCTCGGAACAGTCCGGGAAGCACGACTTGGTAGAAGGCGTCATTTCGCTGAGACTGGCGCACAAAACGCACGGCCAGACCCGGACCGTATTCGTGATAGTGGCCGTGGTACTCAGAGACCCGTCCTTCTTCGATGCGCTGATTGCCATCGACGAGGCCTTCGAGCACGATCTCTGCTCCTGAAGGTACGAAGAGCTCAGCGGACTCCGCAGACGTGACCTCGATCGGCACCCCGAGCATCGCTCCGGCGCACTCCAGCTCGTCGTCGCCAAAGCCGAGATAGAGGCAGGCAGCGAGCATGACTGCCGGGTGATTGCCAAGAGCGACGGCAATGGGAAGCTCCACATTGCGTGCAGCAGCGAGTGCGGCGAGGCGTCCCAGGTGGTGATTCGGTGAGACACCGAGCATTGCTCGGTCGGGGCCGAGCACCTTGAAGCGGGCGAAGGAAAGATTGGCAGCGCCGGTATCGGGATGACGCACCACGATGATCCCAGCGGTGATGTAGGGACCACTCTCCTGCTCGAAAAAGGTCGGGATCGGGAGCGATGTGAGATCGACGTTGCCACTGCGTTCCTTGAAAGGTGCATCAGCGACGGCGACCGGCGCCAGCGGAGAAGCAATCGAGGCGGTGATGGCACCGGCAAGCTGTGGTTCGCTGAGTCCGATCGACTCGGCCATGCGCTGGCGGGAGTTGCAGATGTTTCCGACAACGTCGAGACCAAACCCCTCGACAGGACTCCTCAGCGCCGGGCCGCCGTCGGTGTAGGCGAGCAGTCCCGGCACCGCTGCGAGCGGCGCCGGGCGATCGAGCCTCAAGAGGTCGCCTTTCGCCTCGAGGCGAGCGAGCTCGTCACGCAGGCTCGGACTGTTCATGGATTAGCCGTCACCGTGAGGTGCGAGGACCGACGAAGCGCCCCCACCCGGGTGCGCCTGCCACGTCACCATCGCGAGCCACGCACGTTCCACGCACATAGGTCGACTCGATCCGGCCTCGCAGCTGTGCACCTTCGTAGGGTGTCCACTGTGCCTTGGAGTGGAGCTCCTCACCGCGAAGAACGGTCTGTCCGGCAGGGTCCCAGATGAAGAAGTCGGCGTCTGCACCTTGTGCAAGCACACCCTTTTGCCCTTCGAGGCCGAATCGCTTCGCTGGCGTCTCTGCGAGCACACGCGCCGCATCGAGCATCGAAAGACGGCCCGACACAACCCCATGGTGCAACAACAGTGGCGTGAGGGTCTCCACGCCGGGCGCGCCGGAGGAGTTGTCGAAGATGACCGGAGATTGCTTCTTCTCGGCCAGCCATGGCGCATGGTCCGAGGAGACGATGTCGATGCTGCCATCGACGAGGCGTTCCCACAATCCCTCCACCGCATCGGCATCGCGAAGAGGTGGGTTGATCTTCGAGTACCCACCGAGCCGCTCCACGTCGTCCTCACTCAGCACGAGGTAGTGCGGACACGTCTCGACCGATACCGGATATCCCTGGTCCTTGTACATCGAGACGAGGTCGATGACACGCGGCAAGCTCGCATGACAGACGTGCAACTGCGTCCCGGCAACACTTGCGAGCTCCAGTGCAAGGACCGTCGACGCCGACTCGGCAATGGGAGGTCGGCTCTGTCCATGAGCCAGTGGGTCGTGGCGCCCAGTTGCACGCATCTTTTCGACAGCAGCCATGATGATCTCGCCGTCTTCGGCGTGCACGTCAACGGTCAAACCCGCCGCAGCAATGAGCTCAAACGCTTCGAGCAGATCGTTGCCGGTAATCCTCGGAAATCGTGTTGCATGGGTCTCGAACATCGAGACCTTGAAACCGCACGCCCCTGCCTCGACAATGGCGGGAATCTCGCGCACTCCGTCCACTTTTCGGATGGTGCCGAGCATGGCCACATCGACGTGCACCGTGCCGTCGAGCATCGCCCGCTTCTCTTCGAAACGAGCAGCGTCCACCACGGGCTTGTCGGCGTCGTAGGGCATCTCGACAATCGTCGTCACGCCGCCCACAGCTGCAGCAGCCGTGGCGTAGGTGAAACCTTCGGCGAGCTCGCTGTAGCAGTGGACGTGGGCGTCCACTGTCCCGGGAAAGACGCACTTACCTCGCGCATCGATCACGGTGACACCGTCACCGTAGAAGGCACCGTCAGAAGCGCCAGAAGAAGCGCCGTTGTGCGGCGATGTTCCCGGTCTCGTCGAGGTGTCCGAGCCGTCGGCGACATCGACGATTTTGCCTCCACGGATCGTCATCGAGCCGTTCGGGATAACCCGTGAGGGGGTGACCAGGTCGCCGAGCACGACGATGTCGCCCGCCATTGCCGCCTCGGGGCTCACGACAGTGCTCCGACTGCCTCTTCGGCGGCACGAAGCACGGCGCCCGATGAGACGAGCTCCCTCGCCTTCTCGAGATCTGCCGACTGGTAGCGGTCCTCCGCAGTCGCCGGCACGATCTCGCGCAGCTTGGCCTTGGCTGCGGTCGTGCCGGCACCGAGCACCGGCGATGACAGCGGCTCCGCACTCACGTCGATACCCTGTGCCGCGCAGAGCAGCTCGACGGCGAGGATCGCCTTGGTGTTCTCCACCACCTGGCGAGCCTTGCGAGAGGCAAACGTTCCCATCGAGACGTGATCCTCTTGGTTCGCCTTGGTCGGAATGGAGTCGACACTGGAAGGAAAACACAGCACCTTGTTCTCTGACGCGAGCGCTGCAGCCGAGCAGTGGACGAGCGAAAACCCCGTGTTGAGGCCGAGGGTGCCGCCGACGAGGTTCAGCGGTAGGCCGTAGCTCATCGATGGGTCGGTCAGCCGGTAGGCGCGGCGCTCAGAGATGCTGCCGATCTCGGCAACCGCCATGGCGATCATGTCGGCGGCATAAGCAATCGGCTGGCCGTGGAAGTTGCCACCCGAAAGCACCCGGTAGCCACCGTCGGGCTCGGCAAAGACCAGAGGGTTGTCGGTCGCGGCGTTCATCTCCCGGACGATGAGCTCTTCGGCAAAACCGAGGAGGTCGCGCGCCGCACCGTGAACCTGCGGTGCACACCGCAACGAGTACGCATCCTGCACGCGGGCGTGGTAGTGACCATCTGGTCGGATCTCGTCCGGGAGCGCGATCGCCCGTGCCGCTTCGGTCATCCGTGCGCTTCCCTTGGTGAGGGCCAACACGTTCGCCGAGACGACGCCTTGATTGACACTGTTGCGAGCTTCGTGAATCCGCGGGTCGAATGCGGCTGTCTCTCCACGGACCGCCTCGAGGCTCAGTCCCAGGAGCACATCGGCCGTGCGTGCAATCTGCCATGCGTCGTGCAGGGCGAGCACGGCGATCGCGAGTGTCACCGTCGATCCGTTGATGAGGCAGATGACATCCTTCGGCTCGAAGGCAAACGTCGCCGGCAGCCCCGCAGCCGCAAGGGCCTCTCTCGCCGGCAGCACCTGACCCTTGAAGGTCGCCTTGGCGTGCTCGTGCCCGATCATCGCCGAGACAAGATGCGCAAGCGGGGCGAGGTCGCCGCTCGCTCCGACCGAGCCCTGGGAGGGAATGACCGGCAGCACATCTGCCGCGAGCATGTCAAGGAGCCGATCGAGACTGGCTGAGCGGATCCCTGAAACTCCCTTGGCAAGGGCGTTGACCCGCAAGATCATCACGGCACGCACTTCGTCGTCGGCGAGCGGCTCGCCGGTGCCCGCACAGTGCGAGTTAATGATCAGGTGCTGGTAGCGCTCGAGGTCATCGGCGGCCACCCGCACGTCCTTCAGGCGTCCGAGACCGGTGTTGATGCCGTACATCGGCGGTGCCTCGTCGCTCAGCCAGTTCGCCTCGAGGTAGCGCCGAAGTTCATCAGTGGATGCCCGCGCACCCCCCTCGAGCGTCACGGCAATTGAGCGACCATCTCCGGGGCGAGCCGCAGCAACGACTTCGTCCACGCTCAAGCTCGTGCCGTCAAGCTCGAGCACGCCGCTCTCCAAAACGTTCTTCACGCTGTTCTCCCTGTTCCTGTGTTTGTGAGTCATGGTCTGGTGCAGTCAGAGCATCGACGTGACTGCATCGGCGATCGTCTGGGCGCTGCGGCGCAGCTCCGCCAGGACGCCGCGGTGTTGTGAGATGTCGAGCCGATCACTCGGTCCGACGACACTGAGACCGATCGGTCCGACGGTCTGGAAGACCATCGAGTCCGTGTCGAGTGGGACCGGCACGGCGATCGCCGTGACACCAGTGTCAACCTCCCCGGCAGTCACGACGTAACCTGCCGCCTGGATGGCGTCGAGGCGGGAGCGCAGCTCCTCAGGATCGGCCGTGCTCGCTTCGGTGTAGCGGGCAAGCGGTCGGCTCAGGACGGCGTCGATAACCTCTTTCTGCGACGACGCCAGGAGCACGAGCGAGGAAGCTCCCGAGTGCAGCGGCAGGAGGGTTCCGGGCTCAAGGGTTGCCCGCACGAGCTGCGAGCCCTCTACCCGAGCGACGCACAGCGCGAACTGGCCACTGATGACGGTCAAGAGGACGGTCTCACCGGTACGTTCCGCGGCGAGCCTCATCGACTTGGACGAGAGCTCAACCAACCAGTGGTCTGACCGCAACGAGCCAGTGAGGCCGATGAATGCCAGGCCGAGCATGTATCGGCCGTCCGAGGTCGGCGACACCCAGCCACGCTTCACCAGGCTGCGCAGGATTCGGTAGGCGGAGCTGGCCGGAAGTCCGGTGGCCGAGCGAATGGCCTCGACCGATGCCGGGACTTGAGCGCGTGCCAAGAACTCGAGCATGTCGAGGCCACGTTCGAGCGTGAGATTGACTCCACCGGGCTCCACGGCGCCAGAGGCGCCGTGGTCAAAGGACCGATCGGCCGCCATCGAGGGGAACCACCGTTCCGGTGACGCTCGGAGGGGCGGTCGCGAGAAGGATCAAGAGCGAAGCGAGCTCGTGGGCATCCGGCTGACGGACGGTCGTGGTCGGCGTGGCTTGGGCGACCGCGCCTGGCTCGGCCAGCTCTTCGCCACGACCGGAGAACAGGTCGCGATCCTCGCCCTGGGCGCTGGGAAGGATGCGGTGTGGTGCAACCACGTTGCATTGGACAATCGGCGAGTAGCCGATCGCAAAGATCTCCATCATGCGCGCGAGACCGCATTTGGCAAGTGTGTGGGCGGCATGGTCCGGCCACGTCTCGTACAGCGAATTTCCAGCGATAGCGAGGATCTTGCCAGAACCCTGTGCGAGCATGTAGTTGCCGATCGCCTGCGAGAGGAAGAATGGACCGCGCATGATCACGCCGATCGCGCGATCGAAGCCTTCAGCGGTCATCGCGCCGAAGGGCTCGTAGACGAAATTACTGGCATTGTTCACGAGCACGTCGATTCGACCAAACCCAGCATGCGCGCTATCGACGATTCGGGGCCCTGTTTCGATATCGGCGACGTCCCCTTCGACAACCAGGCAACGTCCGCCGTTCGCTTCGATGTCGGACTTGGTCTGGGCGGCTTCGTGGGCACGATCGAGATGATTGATCACCACGTCTGCTCCGGCAGCGGCCATCTCGATCGAGATGGTTCGACCGACGCGCTCTGCTCCGCCCGTGACGACGCAGACCTTCCCAGCCAGCGACCCTGACCCGGTGCTCATGCGGGCATGACCTCGCCGCGTGCGAGATAGATGACCTGTCCGGTGATGGCGCCCGTCTCGACGCCGCAAAGGTACGTCGTGGCTGCTGCCACGTCGTTCGCGTCGGGGTCGGACCCGAGGGCGAAGCGGGCTTCGTTTGTCCGATTGACATCTCGCCACTCGCTCGTCTCCTCACGAGCGTCGACTCCGGTTACCCGCCCAGGAGCAACGGTATTGGCGGTAATGCCATTGACTCCCTCTTCCAGCGCAAGATGGCGCTGGAACGCGTGGAGACCGGCCTTCACCGTGGCATAGGGCGCGCAGCCGCGAAGCGAACGAGCACTGAGTGCACCCGAGACGAAGACGCATCGGCCAAAGCGCGCCGCACGCATCTCCGGGATGGCGGCCGTCACGGCGTCCACGTAGAAACGCATCGCCCCGAGATGACCGGTCCAGTCCTTGTCATAGGTGCTCTCGCTGATTGGCTTCGGGTCGAAATGCGGGTGATAGCAGTTGACGAGGATCGTCGGAGGTCCGAGCGCTTCGCTCACCTGACGGACTGCGTCACTGCCGGCACCGGCGACTTGGGCATCGAGTCGGATGTCGAGGATCTCCGACGAGCCTCGCGATCCAAGGACGGGGTCGAGGGAGCTCCGATGGTGCTGCACACCAATCGAAGCTCCCCGAGCTGCCAGACGTCGGCACACCTGCGTACCGACGAGGCCCGTCCCCCCGAGGACGAGGGCGACCTTGCCTGCAAGGTCACCCCCGTCCTCGTCACTGAACTGCTTATGCATGCAGCTTCACGATGCCCGTGCTGGCTGCGAACACGCCATTCTTGACGACAACAACCGAGAGCGGCTTGGCATCCACGTCGCCGACGCTGTCGAACTTGTAGACACCACCGGCACCAGTGAACGACGTCGCCTTGATGTGCTTGATGAGCGTCTTCGGCGTGGCGCCGGCGTCGATGTTCTGCTGGATCATGAGCAGCCCGTCGTAGGCCGTCCATGCGCCTTCTGCGGGGACCGAGTGGTACTTGGCCTCGAAGGGCTTCACGAATGCCGTCGTGATGGCGGCCTTCGAGAAGTTGTTGAACACGGTCAAGATGTACGTGCCATTGGCGTAGCCGTCCGCCAGGCTGATGTAGCCCTGGTAGAGGTTGTCACCGGTCCCGACGTAAACAACGTTCTTGAAACCGAGGTCGTGCGCCTGACGCAGAATCTCGCCACCTTCGGTGTAGGAGGTGTCCAGGATGACCGCGTCGGGCTGCGCCTGCTCCATCGACGTGATCTGCGTGCTGAAGTCCGTGTCCTGGTTCGGCACGTAGGTCTGCACGCTGACGACGGAGACGCCGTCGGCCTTGGCCGCAGCAAGGTCGTACTCCTCGACGCCCTGGCCGTAGTCGTTGTTCTCGTAGATGATCGCAAGACGCTTCTTGTGGAGATCGAATGCTGCGAAGTCGATCATCTGCGAGGCCTGTGAGACGTCGGACTGGACGAGGCGGACGAAGTCCGTGAACTTCTCCGTGGTGATCGTCGGGCTCGACGGCGTTGTACCGAGAACCGGCACGCCGGCGCGCTGGAGGACGGGCACCGCTGCCAGGGTCTCGTCGGAGTCAGACGGACCGACGACTGCCTGGACCTTGCCAGCCTTGTACTGACCAGCTACCTCGGCTGCAACCGTTGCTGCAGTGGTCGGGTCGCCCTTGGTGTCGAGGTACTCGAGCACGAGCTTCTTGCCACCGACTCCACCGGAGGCGTTGATCTTCGCGAGTGCGAGCTCCGCACCGCCCTTGACGGCAGCGCCCTCTTCGGCGTCGCCGCCAGTAAGGGGTGAGAGCACGGCAACGGTGAAGGTCCCCGACAGTGCGGCGTGGGCGGTATGCGTTGCCGTCGCAGAGGCCCCGGTAGCGAGCCCTCCGAAGACGAGCCCCGCAGCGCTCAACGTCGCAGCGGCGGCGAGTGCTCTTGGTGTGTGTGTTCTCTTTCTGGTCACGCTGGTGTTCCTTTCATTGGCAGGTGCTGGTGGGTGGGGGGTGGGAAAGGATGCGGCTGTGGCCGCGGGCCGATTAGCGCTTAGCCGCTTGCGCGCCGCCGAGAAAGGCCTCTTGAATCTGCTCGGACGACATCAATGCAGCCGATGTGTCATGAAGGACAACCAGTCCGCCCTCGATGACTGCGGCGGTATCGGATATCGCCAGCGAACGACGCACACTCTGCTCGGCCATGAGAACTGCCAGTCCACCGTCGCGCAACGTCGCGATGTGGTCGAACACCTCTTGAGCTGCTCGCGGTGACAAGCCCATCGAAGGCTCGTCCAGGAGGAGCACCTGGGGACGCGCCATGAGCGATCGAGCGATCGCCACGAGCTGCTGCTGCCCGCCGGAGAGCGAACCAGCTTTTTCGTGGCGCAAGTCTGAGAGCATGGGAAAGCGCTCGTAGGTCTCGTCGAGTTCTCGACGCACTTCGGCGCGGTCTTTGCGCGTGTAAGCCCCAAGAGCAAGGTTCTGCGCCACCGTGGAGCGCGGGAAGAGCCTGCGTCCCACGGGACAGTGCACGAGGCCACGTCGCACCAGATCGTCAGTGCGGGCGTTCGTGACGTCCATGTCGTCGAGGAAGACCCCACCTTTGCGCACCTTGAGCAGTCCGGATATCGCTCGGAGCAAGGTGCTCTTGCCAGCGCCGTTGTGACCGAGCACGGTCACCATCGTCCCGGGCTGCACGTCGAGATCGATGCCTCGGAGTACCTCCACGACGCCTTAGCCGGCCACGAGACCTTCGATTCTCAGTCTCACTGCTCGTCTCCGAGGTACGCGTCGCGCACGGCTTGGGACTCGAGAATCGCCTCCGGGGTTCCCCCGAAGATGACGGCGCCGGCATCGAGGACCACGGCCCGATCCACGGCTGCGAGCAAGGCACGCACATTGTGCTCGATGACAAGAAGCGTGATGCCTTCGTCTCGCACGAGCCCACGGGTGAGGCCGAGCATCTCCGCCGCACCGGTGTCGTTCAGCCCCGCGGCTGGCTCGTCGAGCAGGATCATTCGCGGTCGACTCGCCAGTGTGCGGGCCAGTTCAAGTCGCTTCATCTGCCCATAGGACAGGTTCGCCGCGAAGCGTCCCTCGTATCCGGGAAGGCCGACGCGTGTAAGGAGCGAGCTGGCTTCGTCACGAAGCGACCGCTCGCTGCGGCGCACACGCCCGATTCCCGCCACGATCGCCGCGACAGAGTGTTCGGAGAATCTGTGCGCACCGATGAGGATGTTCTCGATACACGTGACGTCTTTGAACAGCCGCAGGCTCTGGAAGGTCCTGCCGATGCCGAGACGCGCGACACGGTGAGGCGCCATCCCCGTGATCTTCTTCCCGTCGAACTGGACGGTGCCCCCCGTGGGGCGCTCGATCGATGAGATGACGTTGAACAGCGTCGACTTTCCCGACCCGTTCGGTCCGAGGATGCCGATGGACTCACCCTCCTCGGCTACCAGCGAGACGCCTTTGAGCGCCATGTTGCCGCCAAAGCGCTTCGTCACCGCTTCGACTTCAAGCAGAGGCATCGATGTCCTCCTGGGTCGAGAACTGCGCCATACCCGACGACTCCCCGACTCCCGCCGAGGTGGCGTCTTGCAGTGGACGACTGTCCAAAGACGACGCAGTCCCAGCGAACACCGGACGGCTCGCCGATGCCGCCCCAGCAAAGTGTGGCCCGGCGCCTGTGTGCGGGGTTCCACTGGCACCAGTAAGGGGGTTCGCCGCGTGCGCTCGGAGCGTGGCGAGGTAGCGGGCGATCGGTCCACCGCGCAGCGACTGACCGAAGGCCGTCTTACCGAGAAGTCCTTGTGGACGACGCGCCATCACCAGCACCATCACCGCGCCTCCGATACCGACCTGGTAGACGAGGAGGGACTGGAAGATCTGAGGGATAAGGAAGAAAATGCCCGCACCGAGAATCGATCCTGGTAGCGAGCCGAGTCCGCCGACGATGACCATCTCCACGAGCAACAGAGACTGGTTCAAATTAAAGGCGGCAGGGCTGACGACGGTGATGAACGGTGCGTAGATCGCACCGGCAAAACCCGCAATCGCCGAACCGATGACGAACGCCAGCACTCGGTAGTACAGGACAGGGACGCCGAGCGTAGAAGCTGAAATCGAGTCGTCGCGAAGGGCCGACCAGGCACGCCCGACCGCCGAGCGCTCGAGGCGCCGCACTACGATGAACACCACGACTAACAGCGAAAGAGCGAGCTCGTAGTAGTCCTGGTTGGTCGTGAATTGGATCGGGCCGAGGGTGGCCGGCGGAATACCCGCCAGCCCCGAAGGACCGCCGGTGATGGAGTCCCAGTTCGTCGCAAAGACCGTGAACAGCGATCCGAAAGCAATCGTCACGAGACCGAGAAAGTCGCTCTGCACCCGTAGACAGGGAAGGGCGAGCAGGAGGCCGAGGATTCCTGTGAGCACACCGGCTGCAAGGAAGGCCACGATCCATGTGACCCCAGAGCGCACCATCAACAGCGCTGCGACGTAGCCGCCAAAGCCATAGAACGCTGCATGGCCGAGCGTCAGCATTCCGGCGTAGCCGACGACAACGTTCACGCCGATAGCCAACACCGCGTAGAGCCAGATCGTGGTGGCGATCTGGGTCCAGTACGTATTCGGGACGAGCACGGGAAAAAAGCCAATGGCAACGAGTGCAACCAGCGTTGCCGTCGGAGTCACGCCACGCTGGGCGCGAAGCGTGCCGATTGTCCGTGCGATGTCGGTACCCGAGCGGATCATCGACGAATCACACTCGCTCGGTCAGTCGCCGACCAAAGAGACCCGCTGGTCGCAGCACGAGCACGGCCACGATCACGACGAGCGGCACAGCCTCTTCGTAACCGGATCCGACGACCGTCCCCGACAGCGACTCGAGAACTCCAAGGAGAAGGCCTCCCGCCACGGCGCCGTAGATGTTTCCGACACCGCCGAGCATCGCTGCCGCCCAGGCCTTGGTCGTACCGAGGATGCCCATGCCGATGTAGACCGCGTCGTAGTACGTGGAGAAGAGCATTCCGCCGATCACGCCCAGCACAGCACCGGCTGCATAGACGGTCATGATGACGACGTTGACCCGGATCCCCATCAGCTGGGCCGCTTCGAGGTCCTGGCATACCGCGGTGGTCGCTTTGCCGATCTTGGTGTAGCGCAGTGCCGCCGTGAACAGCAGCATGGCCCCGATTGCCACGATAAAGATGACGATCTCTTGTTCGCCGAGGATGACGCTTCCGGCATGAATGATTTTCTGCGGAATCTCCTGGGGGAACGAAAGCGTCTGCACGCCCCAGATCAGCTGGGCGGCAGCCTCGAGCACGAGAGCCGCCCCGAGAGCACTCACCATGGGGACAATGCGGTTCGCTTGGCGCACTGGCCGATAGGCGATCCTCTCGACGAGCAGTCCGATGGCACCGCCGACGATGCACGCCAGGATTGCGGCGAGAGCAAAGGGCAGGCCAGCTTCGTACAGGGCAAGAGCAACGAACGTGCCGAACATGTAGATGTCGCCATGTGCAAAATTGACGAGATACAAGATGCTGTACACGAGGCTGTAGCCGACAGCGACGAGCGCGTAGATGCTTCCGGCTGCGAGGCCGTTCACGAGCTGTTGCAGGTAGAAATTCACGGACCTCCCTCGTTTGTTCTGTTCGGTAGCACTGCTACGTTGCCCTTGCCCTGCTCTGGTGCTGTCCTGCCCTGGTGCGGCTGTACGCCGACGGGCTCACTCCTCCAGGGTGATCTCGGTCATGAGGATCTGCTTCGGACCGGTTGCGTTCTTCCACACCTTCGAGCCGACCGACATCAGCGTGGCGATGTCCTCTTCGATGACTTGGGCGAAGCTCACGTACCACATCGTCTCGGTCACGTCGCCATACTTGATGCACATTCCGCCAGCGCGACCTTCTGGCAAGAAGAGCGTCACTCGTCCAATGTCTTCGGTCTGCAGGAAGTCCTTTGAAGCAGCGTCTTCGTCCCACTTCGGCCCGATGCTGAGGGGCAAGTTCAGCCAGTAGAGCAATGAACCCGCCACGAGCGTGTGAAGAGTGACCGACCGCATCGGTCGAGTGCGCAAGTTCGAGGCGAACCACTCCGACACATCGGGGTTCGTCTCCAACGAGTCAGCGTGAACCTTTGCGCCGAGCTCAGGCCAGTTGTAAACGAATCGGTAGTCACTCATGCGCCGGCTCCTTCGAATGCTGCGGACATTTCTGCGACGTCTTTGGCATTGTTTGGCTGGTAGATGTAGCCAATTCCCCATGGGTAGTAGTGGTGGATCCAGGCGTTGAGGTGCGCCCCGTAGAGCTGAAGCTCGCCGAGCAAATCCAGTACGACAGCGCGGTCCTCGATCTCCGGCAGCAGATCGACGAACCCCTTGGTGAACTTCCACACGGTTTCAAGCCCGCAGTACCCAATGAACTCGGCCGGTTGTGGAAGGAAGTTGCGAATCATCAACTTGATCTGGTCGAGCTCGAAGTCGCCCATGCGCTCAAGCCGAAGGATCTGGTAGCTGTAGGCACAGACGTATCGGGCATCATTTGCTGCAAAGAACCACGTCAAGAGCGGCAGACCCTCGGTGCCCGCACCGCTGTCGATGATGCGATGGTGGAACACGCGGACGACCTCTGGCGGCGGCGTGGTCTCGCAGCTCAGGTTCGTCGCGCGCATCTCCTCGAGCAGCGCCTCGGCACTGGGCACATGGACCTCCCATATAGTGAGAATTTAATTCTTGGTATTTGGTAACGGCTGAGACATTACGAGTAGGTTCCGAACAGATCAAGGCTCGCGGCGCGAGTTCACGTGTGGTTAACAGAGCCGTGGTGTCATCGAACACCGAGGCGGCGGAAAGGAAACCAATTTGCATCGACATTTCATGAACCGGCCGGAGGATCTCGTAAATGAGGCCCTTGAAGGTCTTGAGCGTGCCCACCCCCTGCTCGTGCGGTGGAACCGAGACCCGAGCTACGTCGTGCGCGCCGGAGTTTCCGGATCCGACGGCAGCGGCAGCGGCAGCGGCAACGGCAGCGGGAGCGGCAACGGGAGCGGCAACGGCAACGGCAGCGGCAACGGCAGCGGCAACGGCAGCGGCAACGGCTCGGGTGCGGAAGTACCGGGCGCGCTCAGCGGGAAGGTGGCGCTCGTCTCTGGAGGCGGCTCTGGGCACGAGCCGCTCCACAGCGGGTTTGTCGGTATCGGCATGCTCGACGCTGCCGTGCCCGGCGCCGTCTTTGCGAGCCCAGCGAGCTTTCAAATCGAAGCGGCGATGACCGCGGTTGACCGAGGCCATGGTGTCCTGCAGATCATCAAGAACTACACGGGCGACGTTCTCAATTTTGCACTTGCTGCGGATGCCGTCGCGGACAATGGCATCGCCGTCGAGTCGGTCCTCGTCGACGATGACCTTGCGACTGACGGAACAATGCACGGTCCGGGCCGGCGCGGGACCGCAGCGGTGATCGCTGTCGAGAAGATATGTGGCGCAGCCGCAGAGCAAGGTGCAGACCTTGCACACATTGCTTCACTCGGGCGACGCGTTGCAGCTGGTTCGCGATCACTCGCCGTTGCGCTAAGCGCTGGAACACATCCCGGTGAGCGTGAGCCCTCGTGGCTTCTCGCCGATGACGAGATCGAGTTCGGTGTGGGTATCCACGGCGAGCGCGGCATCGGACGGCGAGCTTTCATTCCGGCAAGCGGAGTGGCCGAATTACTTCTCACCCCTCTTGTCGACGCAATCGGGCTGAGCCGGGGCGATCGTGTCATTGTCATAGTGAACGGCCTTGGCTCAACCCATGGCCTGGAGCTCTCGGTGATGTTCCTCGATGTTGCCCGTCTCCTCGACCTCGAAGGCATCACGATCGAGCGCTCACTCGTCGGTTCCTATGTGACCTCGCTCGATATGGCGGGGTGTTCGTTGACGCTCGTCCGTGCTGATGACGAGATCGTCCGCTTATGGGATGCGCCTGTACGCACACCGGCGCTGAACTGGTGAACTGGTGAACTGCGTGAACTGGTGAACTGCGTGAACTGCGTGAACTGGTGAACTGCGTGAACTGGCGAGCTGCATACACAGTGAGGTCGACATGAAAACCGAGGACAACATGGACAACTCTCTGGATCTCGATTCGCTCATCCGATGGT
>Ga0116230_10001792_pt1 | contig 20556 bp, 15 predicted proteins | sample S1TSphfallax_3_FD_88678 | JGI IMG/M metagenome (GOLD analysis project Ga0116230, IMG submission 88678) | Host-associated microbial communities from peat moss isolated from Minnesota, USA - S1T2_Fd - Sphagnum fallax MG | ecosystem: Host-associated > Plants > Peat moss > Unclassified | place... | reverse complement strand
TATTTCTTGTGACAAGAACCTTGGAGAGTTTTTGATGTTGTGTTTTGTGTTGTGAGTATTATGTTGTAGTTTCCTTTCAATAAAGATTTATGTTTGCACTTGAGTAGATCTCCTATTTGTTAATAATTAATAATCATCCTTATCTACCGACACTTTGCCATTGTAATCTATGTTTTTCGAAGGCTCTGTCACTATACTCAGATATAACGAGTAAAAGGGAGGGGGGGGGGGGGGGGGGCGTTTTTGCACCTCACAATTGGGCTTAGATAGATAGTAAGGTCATCCAAACCCCATACATCAACATCAGCCCCATCCAAGTGGTAGACTTCTAATAGAAATCCCAATAAATCCATTACATTAACCATAGTAATTGACCATTGTATTTTAACTCGATCGATTTCATTGGCAAGTGAATGTGCCATGTGGCAATGCACTACTAGTTCAACCTAACACCCACATAATCACAATAAAGTCAAACTGGGAACTCAATGTCTACTTTAGTTTGACTACATTTACATTTGTCTAAATACTCCATGTGTCACATCATGATTGAGCAAATGCTAATGAATCCTAGTTGCAATAGAGTCAAAATTCCAACTTGCATGTGATGATGTCATGCTTAGTTAGTAGATGAAATACTCCATCGAAGGCCTATAGTCAAAAATAATTGTTGACTATAATGGTGGGGTCATTTTCAACTAAGATGGTTGTAAATGGCTAATGATGCAATATTGCCACGTAGCACACACTTTCAATCACAAATTCACTTTCGACTTGTACTTGTTAACTCCTATGGTCTGTAGTTGGAAAAATAATTTTGCAATTGCAACTGTCCTTCTCGACTATAATTGTAGTCAAGGATGAGTTGTAAATGCAATCGAAAAGAGGGGGGTTTTCTATTAATGTGGCAACTTTTTATATAAAAACATTTTGAGTGTGCTTCAAACATATATGGCAAGCAAACCTAAAGGCATGTTGATTTATTGACTTTAATTTTGTGTGTGGATTTTCAAAGCTCCCAATTTCAGCAAGAAATTTTGATTTAGATTTGAGTTCCAACTTGTGTTTGAGGACTATGCATTAAATTATTCAAGGTTGAAGCAAGGTATGGTCTGATCTAAACACTTTTAAGGCATTAATTTTGCAAATCCATGTGGGAAAAGACTATATATTATTTACCATTCTAGTTGTCAACATTTTTGGGGCAAGAGCAGATGGAGTGGTATGGGAGATTGAACACTATACAATATTGTAGGTTACTTACTTATAGCTGACATTTGTTTATTCAAAAGAGTCTAGAATATGGGTAAATGTAAGATAGGGTGGTTCAAAATTAATAGAAGTCCAAGATGAGCCTAAAGATAAGCTTGGAGACCACATAGCCAAGGGTATCATTCTCATGAATTGCAGCTTGGATTCATTAAAGAGCAGGAAGGTTACATGGTAATGTTAGAAGAGCACATGCCAACCATAGAAAATGTTCTTTCACCTTTCTTGAAAGAAAAAGAAGATGTTGTTGCAGAGGTTGTGAAACTTAAGGACCAAATCAAAGATTGGGATAAGCTTGTGGAAACTGTACATGAGTCATTTTTGTAATTGCAAATGGAAATGGATAAATTGAATTTGAAGGTTATGGAATTACGATCGCATAACAATGCCACAAAAACATTAAGAGTTGCACTTGTTGAATAAGAGGCCCTTCAACGACAACTTGACTCCAACACCCTCATGACCAATGCTTTCAAATCTTTGTTAGAGGATAGAAAGTCGAGTTTTCTAGGGTTTCAGCAAAAAGCTTAAAGGCAAAGGAAGCTTGGAAGAAAACATCAATTCTTTTTTTAAAAATTGGCAAAGGTGAAGGATTAAGTGTTAGATGTTGCTTGCCACTTTTTAAACACTAGACCTGAGTAGAAAGTGCAAACTTTTGCCACTTCCAAACCTCTAACTTGCCAAGATTTCTCTACCTTTAAGCTTTATTCACCAATATGGGCTCCTGATGTGTTAATACTACCATGTCCATTTTTCCTTAAAGGGTTTGAACCTTCATGGGACTATAATCTTGCTTCTTGTAAGCATGTTTACCACTCTTGGTGTGCAATTTGTTAATTTTCAACTTCTTCAAAATGTTTGCATTGTGAAGAAGAATTACATGCAAATTGGTGGGTTCTCACTGGAATCAAAAGGCTTACTTCTAATGAAGAAAAATAAAATGAAGAAGATCCTAGACTTCTAACACAACCTTGGAAGGTATTTGATTTACTTTACACCTTTCAACAAAAAATAAGGTTTTCTTTTCTTTCAAATTCTTTCAAATGTCATAGTAAGTTTGAATGGAATTATAACCATCTTTGAAGTTTGTAGTAGTCTATTGCATGTGCATCTTGGATTACATTTTATTAAAAATTTGTACAAAATGGAAGTTAATTTTGAATCTAAGATTTGACATCATAGTTTTATAATTACGATATAGTCTTTTTATACTCTTTGAAGTTCAACGTTAAATATGCATAAACTTCAAGTTATAGCTCTTTGTAATCAAGGTCCATATTTTTCATGAGTCCATGTGCAAGTTTATATGTTCTCTTGAAGTTCATATTACCCATATGTCTTTTAGGGCAAAAATCATAAAAAAAAATCAAGATCATAAGAGTCCATAAAGATTTATTTATAGTGTAGCAGAGTCCATTAATAGTTTCTTATAGCCAAGCAAAGTTCCTTCATGGTTTTTCATAGTCCAAAAAGTTCATTCACAATTCCTAATAGATAAGCAAAGTCCCTTCATGGTTTCTAATAGTTTAAAAAAGTCCCTTCTTAGTTCTTAATAGCTTAGCAAAATCCTTTCATGGTTATTCATAGTCCAAAAATGTCCTTTCATAGTTCCTGGCAACCAAGAAAAATCCTTTCATGGTCTCTTCATAGTCCAAAAAAGTCCCTTCATAGTTTTCAACATTCCACTTATTGTTGTCATATAGTTAAACAAAGTCCCTTTGTGGTCACCAATCAAAGTGAAATAATTATTTCTTGGAATTATGCAAAGTCCATTTAATGTTCCCATCAGTCAAGAAATGTCCATTCAAGTTGGTAATAGTCCAAAACACTCCATTCATTGTTACTGTCAATTAGGTTAAGTCTATTCATAATCACTTGCAACTAATTAGAATTAATTCACTTGAATCAATGTTTATAAAGCTATGCAAAGTAGATGTATTCATACAACACTTGAATTCTTCAAGCAATGTCCCAAGAGTTATAGTAATAAATCTAGGCAAGGAAGTTTTATTGGGAATGCTTCTGACCATTTCCATTTGGTTTAGAAATAACATATTCATGTATGAACCAAGTCACCCTCTTTTATGTTACAAGCACCTTGAACTAATTGATATTTTTATAGTAATGTTGTTGACTTTGGAAATATTTAGACAATTTTGAGCTCATGTGAATAGAGCATTGAAGGTGAATATGGTTGATGTTTGGGGAGTGTTCATCAAAATGCCATTTTGAAAAGTGGTCACTTGGATTGCCATGATACTAGTACATGTGAAATGTAGGCAATGGCAAAAAACATTGAACTATTTTGGCAAGTGAAGGATGAGCAATCCATGATTCAAAAGTCGTTATGTTCACTAGCTTGGCTAACATGTATTGAAGCAAAATATAAGTAGTTTGTATTATGAGTTTAGATTGTGTGCACATTTTGAATCTTAATATTTTGTGTTCATTTATTGGATGGCATGTCCACTTTGAGCTTCTCTATTTTTTTCAACCCTTGAACATGATCAATGACACTTAATGTCTACAAGGTCACACATTATCTTGTCTGTGGGAAGCATAAAATGTCACAACCCTAGCCTTAGGCTCGTGACCAAGGCAACGGCTTCCAAGGTTGCGGGCCAAGAGGGAAGCCTAGGAGTCACACCACATGCTCTCGGGAATGTAAGAGAGTGTGAGGGAATGAACCCTCACACTCCCAAGGGAGTTTCCACTTTGGGAGTTGGAGTCCTGGTGGACTCGTGAATGTTTAGAGAGTAATTGCAGGGGTCAAAACCCAATGGATTAAGGAGTTATTTATATCATTGGAAAACTATTGAAACTTAGATGTCTAAAATGGGTTCGCATGACCCATTTGGAGATCTAAAACACAAGTTATGGCCAAAAGAAGGGCCAAGAGTTAAATTGGCAATTTGACTCCCGACCACTAAAAGTCGGGCATCGACCCAATTTCCTTGTGTGTAGGTGGCATGCGACATACCGTTGGAAAGCTCTTGACAAGGGATACAACTTTGCTTTAGACCCCATCTTAATCAAAGGTCTGCACGCAAAGTTATTGGGGCCCAAAGTTGCAAAAGTCCCAACTTTGGGAATTTCAGGACTCCCATTTGGGAGTCTTGGGACAAAATGCCATTTGGATGTGGGCCTCGTGGAGAGGCATAGAGTATACTATAAGGGGGAAGGTGGTGGCTTCCCCCAAGTTTGGGCCATGATGAGTATTGTGAATCCAAGTTTGCCCATGGCTTGTCCTAGCACCAAAAGTGTTCCAACTATGCATTAACCACCTTGTGTTTGGTTTTGTGCAGTTCCATGTGAGTAGTTGATGCTTGTCATTCTTCCTAGTCCCATCCCAAAGCTCCAGCACACCTTTCTACCCCCAAAGTGCTACGAGCTAGGGAGCGTGCCCCAACTCCTTACTTTTCCATTGTTTTTAGTTTAGATTCACATTTGAGTCCATTAACAAACTTGGGAGCGCATCATGAAACTTGCAGTGGGAAAGCCACTTGTTGAATGCAAAACAATTACTTCCCCCCTTCGGAATGCACAAAACCAAAATGATGAGGTTGGTGATCAAGGCCCTATAGAGCCACCATAGTCTACATCTCAAGAGCACAAACATTGTTAACAAATAGGAGATCTACTCAAGTGCAAACATAGAACTTTATTGAAAGGAAACCATAACACGATGCTCACAACACAAAACATAACATTAAGAACTCCTCAAGGTTCTTGTCACATGAAATACACAAACTTGTGCAATGAAGAAAAGAAGAACAAACCATCAACACCAAGGTATTTAACTACAAGACCAAACTACAAATAACCAAACTAAAATAAGTAAAGAAAGTAATTCAACCTTGTGAAAGTAACCTAGTTACTTTCCTATTCCAGTAACTAATGAAACCTAACTAGTTGAGCTTGAATTCTCAAGAAACATAAGAAATGGGTGAAGAAAAACCTTACCTTGGATCAAGCAAATGAAGAAGACCCCGAGAGTGTTGAATAGGACTCAAAATAAGAGGAGGACTATATAGGTACATCTAGTAGAGGGAAATCAAAGACAAATCACCATAATGATCAAACAATTGATAGGCCACTTAAGAAAAAGTCCAACAACACAAAGAAAATATGTATCTACCAAGACTTGAACTACAAATGCAAAGACTCGATTTTCCAAGCAAACAACAAAAGGCAAGTCAAGGTGATCTAAGCTAGGTACGAACTACTACTTGTTTGTTTTTACTTTATTAGGGCATGCTTTGAATTGTTTCAAAAATATTTACATTAGGATTTATGGAGACATTAAATCTATGGGTCAACAACAAATTCGTTTTGGTAATACTTTAAGAAAAATGTTATATAGTTTGAATGTTCAATATGGCATTTGAAAAGTTATATAAGTTATTAATTTTTGCACATTTTGACCCAATAATGTTTTTGTGTATGATGGTTGGTTATCATGGTGTAGGGAATATTGGATCATTGTTATAGGTACTATGGATTGTTGAATTCATTGGTTGTTACAACTTGATTTGTCAAGCTTGAAAAATGGCACACTACAAAGAAAACAAACTTTGATTCTTTTGCAGTAATTTAATTTTGTCATATTATAGAAACAACACATCATAATATGGATTGTTGTGGGTTTAGGGTTTAGGTTTAGGGTTTAGGTAGTGTTTTTGAGCTCTTTGAATATCAATGTAATATTACCTTTTTTGCTTATGCCATTTTGTGGCATGTGAAGTGGATTTTTTAAGTTATGCATTGATGAAATGGATTTTTTTTTTTTTTTTCAACCATGTAGCCCAAATTAAGTTCTAGTGCTTTTAAACCATGGTCTTTTATCAAGTTGTTGTTTAAGTTGTTCTCTGGAATTATTAGACAATTATCTAGAACAAATCTAATTCTTGGTTTTGATAGTCTTCATATGAATAGTTATACAATCAATGTCCTTGAAGGTCTGATTGAAATATTTGAATTACCTAAAAGAAACATTCTAATGAGTTACATATAATACATCTTGGTTTCTTGAATGCATGTGGTTGTATTGTCAACAAGTTGATTCTTCATGCCTTATTACCTAAATCATAAGGTCTTAACATAGACACTCACATGTTCTCCCCAATCTTTTTATTTGACAATAAATTTGATAAATACATTTGTTGATAGACCCACAATCCACAATTGGAGAGAGGTGTCCAAGAGTTGTTAAGACTCAAAAGTTATAACAAGATTCCACTAAACATCACACTTTTACCAACCATAATATTACTCTGTTGCTATAATCAGGACACATTTTTTCAAAGCATGTGGTTTGTTCAAATAAACACATAGGTACATGGTCTAAGAATATTGTACAAAAGATTTAAATACCTTGCAAAATCATGGCACTATGGGTCATAATAGGATTAACTTGTTGTTGTTATGGTAAGCCCCAGTTCCATTCAAAGAATTTGCATTTGTTGGAAGAAAGGATGATAAAACCTTGAGACTTCTTCTTGGATTTTGGTAACTCAAGTTTTTGCACCTCCTAGTTTTATATGATTGTACATGACAGAAACAAAACCAATAAGTCATATACACATGAAAATTAGGTTGAACTTGTAAATATAACTACAAAGCATAAAAACCATTAACAAATATAATTGCAACTATGAAGAAGATTCTAGAACATCATTCAAAGGACAACCATGAGCTCAATTTTTTAAAAACATATTTACCATAGTAGGATAAATATGGGGTTACAATTTATTTTTTAGAAAGTGAGTTCTTCACCATTCCGGTCTTAATGTAATAATGTATTCTTTCTTGCCTTGATCATTATTGAAAATCAACTCAAAGTAGCTATGGCCTCTCTTATTCCATCTTTTGCATGTTGTGGAAGCATGTACACGGTCATTACCTTGGACCCTATGGGTTGTTGGCACCATTAGAAACTTAATGGCCCTAACATTACAAACATCTAAAATTGCAACTTGGCACCTCTTTAAAAACACATATGAGTGTTTTGAATGTCCCCATATTTGGTAATATCTTGTAGTAACTACAATGTCGCTTGCATCAAATTATTGCCCCCATGGGCACTTGTACAATAAGCCTCCCATTCTTCAATCCAAGGTAGATTTTCACAAGTAATAAAATTACCATCCACACAGAAGCAACAAAACCATGATAAGCTCTTCTTCATTAGCTTGTTAACATCCTTGGCACCTATAGATTTGATTGAATGCAAATCCCTAGTACCTTTGATAGTTTCAACAATATATTTAATTGCCTTATCAATATCATCAAGTTTCACATGAAAGAAAGTGCAATTAACAAACTTCATTATATTACTTGAATATGAACTTTTAAGTCATCTACTTAGTTTGGCTTTGAATAGTGAAACAACTTGCTTTGCACTTTTCAATTCAAGACCTTGTACATCCAGTTGAGCTTTTTTGATGAAGTGTTTGACCACTACACTAACTCCATTGTGTGGCCATTTTCCATGGCTAGAGCCAAAGAAACTCCATATGTAAGTACACCCACTTGTGATATGAGGGTATCCAAAATACCAAAGGACCTTATTCTTGAATTGTGAATTGTAACCATTTGATCGTATCTAGTGCTAATTTGGCCTAAAACCACTTGCCAAGCTCATTTTGAATTTCAAAGGTGTAGTTTTTTGTAAATTTGACTATTGAAACTATTGTGTCATTTGGGCAATTCTCCAAACATGACTTGAACATCTTATCCTACCACCTTGCAACAAAATTGTGGCGTGCAAAAAATTGAAGTTTGGGCTTCAAGTAGACTATTAATTCACTGGAAATAGTAGACTTATAAGCAAATTGTAGACTTTTTTTTTTCCTCCCCTCTCTTGGTGATAATTTGTCCCACAAAATTTTCCTTCTAGCTCATTAAGGATGTTGAAGATCCATCCTCCTCAATAGGACATATTGCCATATTGTCTACCCCATAAAAATCATAATTCCCCATGAGACATTCTCTTCTATGCCACTCTAAAAATTGATCTTAAGGACAAATAATAGACTCCCACGTTGTTGTCAAATTTGAAAAAGACCCATGTGAGCCAATGCAACCTTGGTTATAGTCATCAATAGGTTGACATACTTCACAAGTAATCTTGAGTTTTTTTACATGAAGTTGAACCCCATCCTCAATTCTTCCATCTCAACATGGTAAATGTAGCAACAAACATTATGCTCTTTCATAATTTTCACCCAAAAGGGATGTAAAAAAATCAAATGATCGTTTACTAATAATTAACATGGGGTGGGATTTTTGGAAACACGAGAAAAAATCCATTTACATACATTACAACAAAACATAATTAAAATTGGCATGGGAAAATGTCAGTGGAGTACTAAACATAACTTGGACTCTTAATTAATCCATATACATTGCAATATAACATATATATTGGGCATAATCTCCAAAGTCTTTGGATAGTCAATAGAAGCTAGCAAGACTCCATGTGCTAATGCCCATGTATAGATCACATTTGTACCTCTTAATCATTAGTACATTAGTATATAGTTCAAATGGAGATCCCTACAACACATTCTTGCTCACTATTATCACAACAACATTCCAATGTAGTCCATTGAAAGTCCACATATGTCCCTAGAACTTAGTATAAGCAAACATGTGTCCATGAAACCCCATATATATGAATAAGGCTTATATTGAAAAGGAGTCCCAAATAGTCTACTAGTTTGCAAAAAACTCGCTAAAGGTTAGTACTAACACTAAAAAAAGGAAAACAAGGTTATGAAAACTTTTTTAATTGGCAGGTAGTGTGAAACAACATTTTTTGAAATCCAACATACAATGTGCATCTAGAACTATGCATGACATATTGCCAAAGGACATATAAGAATTAAATGCTACATCCGCATACTAATATGTAAAAAATGAATTACAAAATCAGAAATGCAAATGCACAACAATGGTATAAAACAATAAATACTTGCATTTTTAGCAAATATTGTGTGGGTCTTATGTCATGTATATGTGGTGCCAATAGTTTTTTGGTCACCTCTTTGCGATTCAAACTCATTCGAGTTTTAGAGGACCACCATGACAAGAGTGTTACCTTTGTCATGGGACATAAAACATTTGTCCTTGATTTGCTCATTGAAAAACTCCAAAGAAAATCTCCAAATGAGGTCATCAACTCTCTACGATTGATAGCCTTTGACACATTTCTAGGATGCACATTTAATAAAAGAGTTTTTTGCTTGTAAGAAGTCTTTGAAGTTGCTCATAACATCTATCATAATGGCATGCTTTATTGCCAACTTTGTTGCAAAATTAAATGCTTTCACCTTAGCCAAAGATTGAACCAAACTTGAAATCAACTCTTGTTCAACAATACCATGTTTTGAGAACTTGAAATGCTTAAGGGCATAAGAAACAACAGTTAGATTTGAGAGCACCCTTTGCATTATTGTTTCTTTGTCAAGCGACCCAAGGAATAAAGCAAGTTGATTAAAAATTGTCTTTTCAATGGTTTATGCAACCTTTCTAATGACTCTATTCGACACAAAATTTATAGAATTTTACAGAACCCTTGAACATTGCAACAATGTGTTTCGTCTTGCTCTTTGGCATTCATTCCAAACACATTAGCGCTCTTCAACTCAAGCTCTTCCTACAACTCTTTCTCTAAAGGCAATTTCTCTGCCTAGAGGACCATATCAACATTCTCCATATTGCCTTTCTTTGTCTCTAGTGTTACCCATCAAAATGAGTCAATTTGATAGAGTTCAAAAATGGTCACAAGGTCAATAGGCCTAAACCTAATTGATTGAACAATGATGTTGTTGCCACAACATATCGAATCTTTAGCACATTGCTTTAAATTTATCCCAAAAAAAGAATCTAAAGCAATTTTAGAAGTTAAAATAAATATATTACCACTTAATAAATTCTATACATTTCAACTTCTTCATTAAAAATAAAAGTTGAAGAACTCCTATACTACAAATAACAACTTATTCTCCTCCTTGTTTATAATTAACCACCTAAATATCTCAAAAAAAAATTCAACACAATAGGTGCTTTAAATGCATGCATGATTTTGGTGGAGAAAATGTGACGCACTCCCAAGCTCCTTAATAGACTCAAATGTGAGTCCAAGGTGACACAACAAAAAAATGGGGAGTTGGGGTATGTTCCCTAGTTCACAACACTTTGGGGGTAAAGGGGCATGTCAAAGCTCCGAGATAGGGACTAGGAAGGGTGATAAGCAAGTCAATTATTCACACGGACCTGCACAAACTAAACAACAAGTTAGTTAGTGCATAGTTGGAGCAGTTTTGGTGCATAGATGAGCCACAGGCAAACATGAACTCACAAGATTCATCACAACCCAGACTTGGGGGAAGCCACCACCTTCCCCCCTTATACTATTCTCTGTGCCTGGCCATAAGACTAGCACCCAAATGTCATTTTGTCCCGGGACTCTGAAATTGGAGTCCCGAAATTCCCTAAATTGGGACTTCCGTGACTTTGGAGGCCCATAACTTTGTGTGCAGACCTCCAATTGAGGTGAGGTGAGGTTTAAAGCAAAGTTGTAGCCCTTGTTGAGGTCTTTTGAATAATATGTGGCACGCCACCTACACATAAGCAAATCCGGGTGATTTCTAACTTTTAGTGGTCGGGAGTCAAATTGACAATTTGATTCTCGGCCTTTCTTTTGGTCAAAACTTATATTTTAAGTATCCAATTGGATTATGCAAGCCCATTTTAAACATATAAGTTCCAAGAACTTTCTAATGATATAAATAACTTTTCAATCTAATGAGTTTTAACCCCTACAATTACTTTCTGAAAATTTGGGAATCCATTGGGACTCCAACTCCCAAAGTGTAAGCTCACTTAGGAGTGCAGGGGTTCATTCCTTCACACTTTCCTACATTTTCACGAGCATAAAATGTGATTCATGGGCTTCACTCTTAGCCCACACATTTGCAAGCCCTTGCTTTAGTCACGAGCCCAAAGCTAGGGTTGCGACAATGACTATATAACAAAAATTCAACTTATTTATACATAACATGACTAATATGCAATTGATTAATTTTAGTTTTTGATCTAATCACATGTGGATTTCACCCATAAATTTAATGGTATTTTAAAAGACTAATAAATATAATCTACATGGTTTTGACCATATAGATGTAAACACACCTTTGATGATGGTTTCTAATGAACCCATCAAGGCCCACACTCCTTCACCTTTAGCCCCCATCTAGATTGCACATTCCACACCAATTTTGCGTTGTTTCATTGGGCATGTGAAAAGGCCTAAAATTTGACAAGATGAATAATGTATTAATGTATCTAAAACAATTGGCAATAGGGAAATGAAAAGTAAAATATCTAATTTTTTGGAAAATAATCCATGATTGTAAATCAACTACCACAATACTACCATGATGTATGGCATATGGTCACATTGCATACCATATTGGATTGCTCCCGAGTTCGTATTTCAAGCCAAAGTGCATGTGGGTACATGTGGCACATAAACTGGAGGTCAAAAGATAGGGGGAAAAAAGGACAAAACATAAAATGGACTTAAGATGAACTATGGAAACCTACCAACTTACATCAAGCTAAACAATTTAATACAATGATTAGATATATTAAGAAGAAAATGTTAGCATTGAACAAACCTAACCCCTTACAAGTATTCACCATGATGGTGGTGCACGTACCTCAAATACACCATGATGATATTGATGAACCCATTAGGGCTTAGGATTCAACATAAGTTGCCCAAACTCCACATTTGACCCTAGTTGGATTAGTACATTCTACACAACATTTCCTACATGTTGCATTAGGTCAACTAACATAGTGGGCACTAGAATTCTATATATATATATATATATAAGATGCATTCAATATTGTATGCCCTCAAGAGGGAACTTGGTAAAACAAAATTAAGCTAAAAGCACTATGAAGAACAAGTTTGACACAATAGTGTAATTAAGTTAATATTTCAAGCCTTAGACATTTGGAAGAATGTTGATAGAAATTGCACTAATCCAAAAGCTAGGTGAAAACACAACATCAATCTCCTAGGCAAATTGGATCCTAACCAATCATCCATTTGATCTAGCACTACATTGCCAACACACTTGAAAATCATACTAAAAGTTTATCATCTTGCCCTCAATGTATCTACTATACTAGAAGTGATTAAAGCTAAAAAATTGGTGGAATGTATAATAAATATTAGAAAAATATATATTAATCAAGTTTGTAATTCAAACTTTCCACACCAATAAGTGCAAGGAATAGATATGATCATCTAGTTACTGCCATTGCATCCACCAACACAATAGTTGAGGCACTCAAATCTCCTACCTTTATATGCATTTGTTGCCTCTAGTATTGCATGTTTTGTGGCACAACCTCAATTGAGCTAGATTACAACAAGTTTGAGTATTTACCCATGGGAAAAGAAAAATGAGTATTTACTCTTGGTAAATCAAAATAATCTAATCTTAGTTGTTTAATTGTGCCTAAAGAACACTTGTTGTTGTCTTGTTACGTCCTTGTCTTGTTATGAAAAACTCAACCTAGGTCTATTTCAACATGTCGCCCAAACCAAACTTGGTTTCCAAAGTTGCATTTTTTCAATCATGCATGATGTGCATTATAGCAATTTCCATTGCCATTGATCATTGTTGTAGTGCTAGCTTTTAGTGCGGGATTATATGATAGTCAAAGGGAAATGGTGAGGATTAGTTGAAAAGTAGTTGAGAATATGGTCTATGCAGTTTATGTAATGTTGACATGTGTCACCACAATACCATTATCTTATAGTAGAAAAGATGATTACATAGTTAAAACTAATGCAAAAATCAAAGAAAATGGGAGTTGCAATCAAAGATGAAACTTTATTGGAACAATTATAAGTAATGAACATCATACCCAAGCAAAAGTCCCAAAGTAATTACAAATCCTAGGGGCATGGGTACATATGTATTGAATGGTATTAGTTCAAGTGTCAACCCTAGAAGTGTAAGTTCTAACCATTGCCCAACTATAGAGAATGTACATATGTTGTTTATTGCTATAGAAACTTACTCTCTCAACTACAGTTGTCCTTATTGTAGAGTAACAACATAATAAATATTGAGGGAAAATTCTAGCTTCCCCTTCTTGACATGTCCACAAAGATTGGACCCATGAAACCTATAAACTAGCTAATAGAAGATGTTGTGTAATGAAATAACACAAAAGATCAATTTCAAGCTTGGTAGACCAACTAAAACTATCTGCATAGGCCTTTATGTATGGATGTGCCATTCATAAGGTACCATTGTTGTGTATTGCAAGAATACACAACACATGTTAACCAAGTCCATCCCAAATTTGGATAATTAGTATTAGCTACAAAACAACATTTGTTCAACAAGAACAATGTAAAAAGAAATGGATAAATAGTCACATATATAGAAATGCAAGCCTAGTGATGACATTCTTCATTTTGCAACTTAATTTTTTTTAAAATTCTTCATTTAACACCTTGTCATAACATTCTTTACCCGTGAATGTTTACCAAATTACACTGTTTACCAATTAAAATTCTATAAAATTCTTTAAAATTCTTGCTTCTTTGGGCTTCCATAACATTCTTGCACCAAGAATGTCATAACTATGAATGCAAGTTATGTCTACCATGTTATGAACAAAGTCCTTGCAAGCTTCCAACATGTAATCAATATTGAACTTGAGGTTTTGAAGACTTTTATAGTCTTATTTGTGTCACATGTGATAAGGCAATATCAATATATGTCATATGAGATGCCATTATAATGGACTTGGCTACCATCCATGAATCTTATAAATTCAAACATACTTAGAAATCTTGTCAATAATGTATGGGTGTAAAATGTCAAATTGAATTTGATAAAGACGAAGCATTTGAAACAAAGAAGTTACCTTCATTTATAGCCATGTAGTTGACACTTGTGCATTGCCCATATCTACAAAGATACACATAACAACTCAAGCAATTCCCTTACCCAAATTAGCAACAATGTACACACATCAAGACTACTATTATTCAGCTACAACAATGGACTAAGCAAATAGTGCATACATAATCCTGTTATCCACCCAAAGTGCCTTGTGCCACTACAACAATTATGTTGTTAGCAAAGTTGTGTTGCGCTAACAATTAAATATGGCAAAGGACTTAACTTTTCTATCACCAAGTGGGCTAGATACTTGAGAAACAACTTCCATTTGTTTCTTAGCAGGTAGGAAAATTATAAAAATGAGTTACTTACAACATACAATGTGCACTAAGTCACCCTCGGGAAATATGAACTTCTCTATTTAATCTATTAAAGTTGATGTGAAAATATATAAACATACTAAACACATAGATGCATTAATGATGGCATCTAAATAATTCTAATATTCTTGAACATTGCAACTAAATAGGATATTCCATACCTTTGTTCTTTTATATGCCTCACATGTGATAAGGTGGATTACTATAATGTCATGGGAAATGGCATTTAATATACTTGTCTCGCTATCCAAACCTCATATAGAATCAAATCAACACAATCAAAATCATCTTAAGCTCATTATAAGACCTTTGAAAATGAACCATTTGAAAATAAAAATATTACTTGAATTTATAGATGTCCATTGCCCAAACCTACAAAGATCCATAGTGGTAATTCCCCAACCTTTAGTGTGAATTACATACAAGCATCAACAAATTTGCTATTCTTCTACAACAATCCATTGACCTATGCATAAACATTCATACTATCCTGGCATTTCAATATAGGGGTTAATTATTATTGTTACATTTTGTTGAGGCCATGGTTAGGGAACCAACCTCCAAATCTTGTCCACCATAAGGATTTATAGATGAATGGATTATCTTACAACATACATTAGGGGAAAAGTCACCTTTAGGGAATTTAAATGCCATATTGTTTGCTGAGGTTGATGTGAATGTATGTTCAATGCACAATAAACACACATAGGTGCTAGGTCCATCTCATTTTCTTTGCAATGCCAACAATCATGTCATCTATAACTGATAGGTTAATTGAAACGTGGACTTGCTAACACAAAATACCCCAAAATTTAAAGACATTACAAAGAAAAAAGGAGCTTTCATGTGTATAAAGATATCTAAGCCATTCCAAGCTTCCAAGAATGTAATGTTGACTAAGGTATTCCAGACTTTTGTAGCCTTGTTTGCCTCACATGTGATATGGCAAATTACTAGACAATCATACAATAATCACATACCTACCTACCAATATTTACAGGTCTTGTATAATCAAACATACTTGAAGCTTATCGATTCAATTGCCCCTACTATTAATGTCATAATAATTTTTATGAACAAACCATCTAATTCAAGGACAATATCTTCATTTACAAACATCATTCACATTGGCATGCCTAACAAATCTGCAAATATATAGATAACCCATAAGCCATTCCCCATCCTAGATTTTCAATGTTATTACAAGTTGCCACATAATTACTTTTCACCTAAATCAAAAGATTAAACAACCACATATACAATTTCAAACTATGTTGTTCAATTCCCATAACCATTATAATCTCCCTAATTTCAACATAGTTGTACTTTGTTTATAAGCATTTAAATGGATAAGTGTGCTACTATCACACTATATATGGCTATACAATTAATGCTATTGAAGAAAAATAGATAAGCAAATTACTTATAATACATACAATGTACTCAAGTTAGCCTTGGGCAATATCAACATCTTGACACTATTTGTTGACGCCAATGTCAATCTATGCTCAATCATGAACAAACACCCAATAAGTGTTAGGTCCATCTAACAACTAATATGCATTAGCAATTGATGTTGCACTCCCAACATTGAAATTACATAAGCATTGCATTACATGATCTAACAAATCACATGATTAAGTTCGCATTTACATGATTCCCACTTGAGCAAGGGCTACCAATTGACAAGATCACTGAGCTAGAAGGCAACATGTTTAAAAACATTTAGGAAATGTATATGCATCCAGAGATGACAAGGGAACAATGTTCTCACTACTTGACATTGCAAAGACTTCTGCCTTTGTTTGCATATTCCCACGGCTACCCAATCCCCATGAAGATAAATTCATTCTTCATCATATTTAAGCTAATATTGATATACTCGACACACATAGTCATAGCCATTAGTCATTGATGTATTTAGAATGGGTGAAGTGCAAGGCAATAGACTCCACTCAAATAACCATGATAAAAGACATGACCTGATTGCGTTCACCCTTCATATCATACCTTGTCTACATCTTGCAGGGCACTAAAACTGGGCCTTCTTGCTCCACACAACCCAATCTAGCACAAAGAACCATGAAGCTTTAAAAAACATCTTCCAAATTATGTATAACCCTTTAGTAATGATGTCTAGAACAACTACAATGATGTAGTTATAACGACATAATTATGTTTCTCACATACAAATACATTCTGGAATTGGGTGTTGGGGGGATTGGACCATTCATCAATGCCCCAAAACCAATCTAAAATTGTCTATGCATGGTACTTTCTTTAGGAAAGCCTAGTGAAAGCAAATATTTGTAAATGGAACTATACCTCAACTATACCCATGTCCAAGCATTTTACTTGCTTTTCATCGCTCATTGAAAACATGTACGGATGTCTTGGGTTGACAACAACCCCTACTCCATCCATAACTTACAATCTGCACCTAGGTTCAACTATTCAAATTTTAATTGCTACCCAATTATAACTCATCCCATTTATATTAAAAGAACATCTTCTATAATGTAAACATGCATTGTTTTTGCTCCTTGGGGTTCATGGGTAGTAGTTTTTTGAACCCAAGGGTTTGGTATGGTATCACATTTATTGCAATCTGCATAGCTCCATACATTACAATTTACACCACTTTGGTTGGAACTCATGCCACAATAAAATTATATGAAGGTTTTTATGAGGTTGTAAAATTGTATAGAATTAATGTCACAATATAGTCATGCCCATTGAACATATATATTGTTGTTTATTACCTAGTTATTAAACACGACCCCAAGCAAACACATGAGCCTCATCTACTTAAAACAAATACCATTATGGTGCTTGAAACACACCATTTAAAGACGGCTTGGTTAAGTGCTATTAAGGAAAATATTAACTCCACCAACCTAAATTATACTACATTGTCCAACACATTGGTTTCGACATGTGCATGCACCAAGTAGAGGGTAACAAACCAAATGCAGTTGTTCCACCTTGGTAAACTCTCAAACAAAAAGGATTACCTAACACAAACATCCCATTCCCACATAATGAACTTGCCAAACACGTATGTTATGAAATGCCATACCTACCACATGTATTAACTTCCACAATCATCATTCCTCTCATACCATGAATCTTGAAGTTATTCACACATGTTAGAAAATTCACATTTTAGCAATGATGAATACAAGTGAATTGAAACCCCAAAAATGGACTTTCTAGATCATAAAAAATTCACTAGCAACCCCATTGGATTTAAACATATTCCACAAAGGGAAAAAATATATATTATGGTCCAAGGGACTAATGTAGTCCACATATAAAGTATCTAAAGAGTTAGAAAAATTTGGCATATAGTATGGCTTGATGTTTGATTGGAAAAATTAGGGCATTAGTATATTACTATAGTTTGATTGACACACCCGTAAGCTCCTTGATAGACTCAACTGCGAGTCCAAAGGTGAAGACAACGAAAGAAAAAAGAGTTGGAGCATGTTCCTTGGCTTGCAACATTTAGGGGGTAAAAGGGCCTGTTGGAGCTCTAGGATCGAGATTAAGAAGATTGACAAGAAAATCAATTACTCACATGGACCTACACAAACCAAACAACAAGTTGGTTAATGCATAATTGAAACATTTTTGGTGCATGGACGAGCCACGAATAAACATGGACTCACAAGACTCACCATGGCCCGGACTTGGATGAAGCCACCACCTTCCCCCTTATAGTATTCTTTGTGCCTAGCCATAGGGCCTGTCCCAAGACTCTTAAGTGGCAGTCCCGAAATTCCCAAAATTGGGACTCTCGCAATTTTGGAGGCCCATAACTTTGTGTGCATACCTCCAATTGAAGTGAGATCTAAAATAAAGTTGTAGCCCTCGTCAAGAGCTTTTCAAAGGTATGTGGCATGCCACTTGCATGCCACTTGCATGCAAGAAATCAGGGTGATTCCTGACTTTTAGTGGTCAAGAGTCAAATTAACAATTTGACTTTCGACCTTTCTTTTGGCCATAACTTGTGTTTTAAGAACCCAAATGGGTCATGCAAGTTCATTTTAAACATCTAAGTTCCAAGAGCTTTCTAATGATATGCAATTTTTTTTAATCTAATGGGTTATGACCCTGAGATTGGTCTTTGAAGATTCAGGAGTCCATCGAGACTCCAACACCCAAAATGGGAGCTCACTTGGGAGTGTGGGGGTTCATTCCTTCACACTCTCCCACACTCCCAAGAGCATGAAATGTGATTCCTAGGCTTCATTCTTGGTTCGCACCTTTGTAAGCCCTTACCTTGGTCCTGAGCCCAATGCTAGGGTTGCGACACTCTCCCTCATTAGAAGAAGAGTTCAATGTCCTCATTGACACTTAAAATTTATTTTCTTAATGCAATTGTTTTCATTTGGATCCTTGGCTATTGATTACTGACTTTTATGGTAGGACCTTGCCTCAAGATAACTTAAGTGTCCCTAAGCTTCCAACATTTTATTTTCAAGTCCAAAGGGGTCTCATAAAAAACCATTAACCTTTGCTTTGTCAAAAGACTTAAACTAGCCTAATTAACAAAGCCCTCATTTAGGAAGCAATTATTCCATCCTTCCCTTCATGAGGAATTTGAACCAAGTCTAATCTAAACCTATGTTACTTGACATGACTCTTTTCCCAACTTTGTGCCTTGACCACAACAATCAAGCTTAATTAAAGGTATGCCTATCAAGGTACAAAAACCAACGTTTAGCCTTTGCGAAAGCTTAAGTCCCAAGCTACGCAATTATAATACACAAACAAGGTCATGACTTCCCGTGTTGGCCGCGACTACCAATGAACCCTTTGGGATGCACTTTAAGCATGTGCGCATCCCTGAAAGTTCACCTTGTTTACTTCCTCTTTTGGGGCCAAGGTTTCTCTTAGCCCCAATGTGGGAGTCAAATTTTGATTTTGGTTTATGCAAGAAAGTTCTATTTGTCCATGTCATTTGATAACTCTTTTAGTCATATTTGATATGTTCATGATGTAATCTTTTGGAAGTCTTTAACCTTTATTTCACTTACAACTTGATGTGTTACATTTGTGTAATCCCTTGCCCCACTAAAAGAAAGGTGATGTCCTCATCACATTCTATGTTTGTTTTACTTCTTTGTCGATCTATTATGCAATTCTTCTATGGCTTCTTAGGCATGTTCCATATCCGACTCATTCACCCAAGATGCTTATATTGGATGGTATCTTTTCCACTTGACCAAGTACTCCCGTTCTTGCCCCCTTAGTTGCCTTGATTTGAACACAACCTCCATTTCAAATTTTGGTTCATTATGAATGAGGTTGGGTGGAGGCCTTGAGTTGTGCTTTCGATTAGGCCTTGAGGCATCACAGGAGACTGACTTCAAAAGTGAAACATGAAATATGGGATGAATTTTAAGGTTTTCCAATAATTCTAATTTGTAAGTGTCAAGAAATTTCTTTTCTAACACTTTGAATGGGCCCGCATATGGGCCTAAGAACTTGTGGCTTAGACCTTCTAGCAATCGGAAATTTTTGATCTTCAACCACATTTCATCTCTTTCTTCAAAATTCACCTCTTGTCAAGACTTGCCCACAAAATCTTTGAACCGTTTATGTGCCTTTTCAAGATTGGCCTTAGCCATCTCCCACAAGCGCCGCCTCTCCTCATTAAGTTGTGTGACCATCGACACTTCCTCATTTACATCACTTGGGGGTTGCCCATGTGCGGGTGAAGTTGCAGGCACAATTGGTGACTTGCCCGTCACCATTTGAAAGGGGGTGGACCTCGTTGCCAAATGCTCCGAATTGTTGTAGCAAAACTCGGCCAACTCCAAATGGCCCACCCAATTGTTGAGAATTCAAGCTCAACTAGTTAGGTTTCATTAGTTACTGGAGTAGGAAAGTAACTAGGTTACTTTCACAAGGTTGAATTACTTTCGTTACTTATTTTAGTTTGGTTATTTGTGGTT
>Ga0116230_10001791_pt1 | contig 20561 bp, 14 predicted proteins | sample S1TSphfallax_3_FD_88678 | JGI IMG/M metagenome (GOLD analysis project Ga0116230, IMG submission 88678) | Host-associated microbial communities from peat moss isolated from Minnesota, USA - S1T2_Fd - Sphagnum fallax MG | ecosystem: Host-associated > Plants > Peat moss > Unclassified | place... | reverse complement strand
GTAAAGTTTGCAATCCACCCCGTGGCGGGCCGTATGCCGGGCCAGATGGATGTGCTGCTGGCGGAGGCCGGTGTGCCGTACGACCTCATCCATCAGCTCGACGACATCAATGGCGACTTCGTCAACACCGATGTTGCGTTGGTGATTGGGGCCAATGATGTCGTCAATCCGGCCGCGCGGACAGACAAGTCGTCGCCGATCTTTGGCATGCCGATCCTGAATGCCGACAAGGCCAAGCGTTGCTACTGCGTGAAGCGGGGGCAGGGCAAAGGCTACTCCGGCATCGAGAACGAGCTGTTCTATGAGGGCAACACCTTCATGGTCTATGGCGACGCGCAGGCGGTGCTGGTGAAGATGATCGAGGCGGTGCGCGGTCTGGGAGCGGCTGCGGCATAAGTGGCATTTAGCGCAAGTCAACGGCACGAGCGAAGCAAAATGAGGCAAGCATGAGCACAGCCATACTAGAACCCGAAGTACACAGCAGCTCCAACACGCACACGCCTACGATGCTGGCAGCGGTTGTAGAGGAGTTTGGCAAGCCGCTGGTCTTGCGCCCGTGGGACGTTCCCACCGCAGGCCCTGGCCAGATCGTCGTCAAGACCGAGGCCTGCGGCGTATGCCATACGGACATCCATGCAGCCAACGGGGATTGGCCGCTGAAGCCGAAGCCACCGTTTATTCCTGGGCACGAGGCGATCGGCATCGTCAGCGCGGTGGGGGCCGGCGTCACCATCGTCAAAGAGGGCGACCGCGTCGGTGTGCCCTGGCTCTACTCTGCCTGCGGGCACTGCGAGTATTGCCTGACAGCGTGGGAGACGGTGTGCCCGGACGCGAAGTTTGGCGGCTACACGCAGAATGGCGGCTTCGCGGAGTACATCCTGGCGGACCCAAACTACGTTGCCCACATCCCCAAGGGACTGTCGGCCGTAGAGGCCGCACCGCTCATCTGCGCTGGCATCACTACCTACAAAGGGATCAAGGAGACTGAGGCGAAGGCCGGCCAATGGCTGGCGGTCTCCGGCTGTGGCGGACTCGGACACCTTGCGATCCAGTACGCAAAGGCGATGGGGCTGCTGGTGTGCGCGGTAGACATCGACGATGCGAAGCTTGAGCTCGCCAAGACGCTGGGCGCAGACCTAACGTTCAATGCCAAGACCTCCGATCCCGCGACCGAGCTGAAGAAGGCGACCGGCGGCGGGGCCCACGGCGTGCTCATCACAGCTCCTTCGCTCATCGCGTTCAAGCAGGGCATTGGGATGACCCGCAGGCGCGGTACCTGCGCGCTGGTGGGGCTGCCTCCTGGCGACTTCCCGGTGCCGCTCTTCGATGTGGTGGCGAACTGCATCACGATTCGCGGCTCGTTCGTGGGCACGCGTGAGGACATGGCGGAGGCCCTGGACTTCGCAGTGCGCGGCAAGGTGAAGGCCGATGTGGAGCTGCAGCCGCTGACCGCGATCAACGACATCTTCAAGCGGCTGGAAGCAGGCGATGTGGCGGCGCGGGTCGTAATCGAATACAAGTAGCGGTATCCAGCTAGACAAACAGCAAAGGGGGAAGAGCTTATGAGCTCCTCCCCCTTTGTCTTGCTGGTTCAGTGTGGTTAGAACGCGTAGGAGATGGCGCCGCCGGGGCAGTCCTTGGCCTTGAGGTCCACGCCGGTGGCGATCTGTCCCGGACCTTCCAATATCCCGAAGTCCACATTCAGTCTCAGCTTAGGGCTGGGAATTACGCGCAAGGCGTAGACGTAGGCGGTGCGAATGACGGCGTTGGGCAACTGGTCGGGATGGCGCGGCTGCTGTGCGACTTCAGCACCAAGGACGATGGCGCTCTTGGCCGGACCCGCGAAGATGAACGCCACGGCCCCGAAGCCGACGGGGCCCCATTGGCTCGCGTTGCCGCCGAGGCCGATGAGCTCGGCGTTGGTGCCCTGCACGCCGCCGGAGAGAAGCAGCGACATCGGCTTGAGCTGGGTGATGGTCTTCGTGGCTACGAGGTAGATGTCGGCGTTGGTGGTGTCCTTGCCGAGCATTTCGCCGCCGACGTTGCGCACCTGCGTGCGCAGCATGAAGCCGGTCGACACCTGCGGCATCCAGGGCTGCTTCCAGGCATTCTCAGGAATGAGCGAACCCTTGGCGTGGAAGGTGTTGAAGCCGTCGGTCCACAGCGGGCTGAGCGTTGGATTGCTGCCTTCACTGTGGTCGGTGCGGGTATAGCCGAACTCGACGCGCTTTACGCCGCCGGTTATACCGGTCTGGCTGTAGCGGCCTATCACGCTGCCCGCGTTCAGATAGTGATACGCGACGACAGGGAGCGCAAACTTTCGCTCATGCGTTGCGACAGTGTATGCGAGAGGCGTAACAAACACACCCGTCTCCCCCTCCCATCCAAGCTGCTGCGCTTTTCCATGGGCCGTAGGTCCAAATAAGCAAAGATAGATGAGGGACAGCAGGAAGAGACGGAATCTCAACACATGCTTGGCCGATGTGATTTCGAGTGGATGGGTGTTCATAAGGGGGCTGCTCCCGGCTGTTGGAACGGTGGGTGAGTGTAACCGTTGCAGGTGGGCAAACCGTGCGTCAGCCATGGGCTCAGCGAAAAGGTACAGTTCCATCCTCTGCCGATGAAATGCCAAAGACAGTGTCCCTTTGCTCAGGCACCGGTGAGTCCGGTGAGCCCTTGGACACAGACGCTGTTGTGCGGACTCCCTAGAGTCGAAGTTGTCCAGCTATGCTGCGCAACGAGGTATTTCCCATGAGCACTGCCACACTTGAGCCCAAGGTCCAAACGGCTTCCGGAGCTTCAACCACATCCAAGAGCGCCGGCACCATGAAGGCGCTGGTCTACCGAACCTCCGACAAGGGCAGCGGCAAGCCGTCGTGGGAGGACCAGCCACGGCCGGCCGTTCAGCATCCCGAGGACGCCATCGTGCGCATGACCACCACCACGATCTGCGGCACGGACCTGCACATCCTCAAAGGCGACCTTCCGGCGGTTACGGACGGGCGCATTCTTGGGCATGAGGGCATCGGCATCGTCGAAGAGACAGGGGCCGGGGTGACGGGGTTCAAGCGGGGCGACAAGGTCATCCTCTCCTGTGTGACGGCCTGCATGAAGTGCGATTTCTGCCGGAAGGGGATGCTCTCGCATTGCAGGAACGGCGGATGGATCCTCGGCAACCTGATCGACGGAACACAGGCTGAATACGTCCGCATCCCGTACGCGGACGGGAGTCTCTACCACTTCCCAGAGGGCGCGGATGAAGAGGCAATGGTCATGCTGAGCGATGCACTGCCGACGGGCTTTGAGTGCGGCGTGCTCAATGGCGATGTCAAGCCCGGCGACAGCGTGGCCATTGTGGGCGCGGGTCCCGTAGGCATAGCGATCCTGCTGACAGCCCAGTTCTACTCACCCGCGGCGATCTATGTGATCGACCTGGATGACAACCGTCTTGCGATTGCGAAGAAGTATGGCGCGACGACGACGATCAACAGCTCGGATGGCAAGGCCGCCGAGACCATCATGCAGCTCACCGGTGGCGAGGGCGTCGACGTGGCCATTGAAGCTGTCGGCATTCCCGCCACATTCGACATCTGCCAGAACATCGTCGGCGCCGGCGGAAGGCTTGCGAATGTCGGCGTCCACGGCGCGCCTGTCGCATTGCAGTTGGAGAAGCTGTGGGACCGCAACATCGCGCTCACCACGCGCCTGGTCGATACGGTCACTCTGCCGATGCTGCTGAAGGTCGTACAGTCGGGCAAGGTAGAACCGGCGAAGCTGATCACGCACCGGTTCGCCATGGCCGACATCCTGAAGGCCTATGAGACCTTCGGCAATGCGGCCAAAGAGCACGCCCTGAAGGTTGTCCTTACCAACAAGTAGAGGGCCTCGACGGTCACGGCTTCTCTTCGTGGCCGCCGAACTCGTACCGCAGTGCCGACAGAACCTTGTCGGCGAAGTCGTCCTGGCCGCGCGAGCTGAACCGCTCAAAGAGAGCCGCGCCGAGTACAGGCGCGGGGATGGATTCGTCGATGGCCGCCTTGAGCGTCCAGCGTCCCTCTCCAGAATCGGAGACCCGGCCGGCGAACTTGCCGAGGTCGGGACTTTCCAGAAGCGACGTAGCGGCCAGGTCGAGTAGCCAGGACGCGATTACGCTGCCCCGCCGCCAGACTTCGGTGATGTCGGCGAGGTCGAGGTCGTACTGGTAGTGCTCGGGGTCTCGCAGCGGTGTGGTCTCCGCATCCGCGGACGCCTTGTCCTTCCCTGCATTGGCATGACGCAGTATGTTCAGGCCCTCCGCGTAGGAGGCCATCATGCCGTACTCGATGCCGTTATGCACCATCTTGACGAAGTGCCCGGCGCCGTTTGGCCCGCAATGCAGATACCCATGTTCCGCGGTCCCTCCGCGCTTCTCCCGGCCGGGTGTGCGTGGCGCTTCTTCGATACCAGGGGCAAGGGCCGCAAAGATCGGCTCACAGCGAGAGACAATGGCATCCTCGCCGCCAATCATCAGGCAATAGCCGCGGTCCGAGCCCCACACGCCACCACTGGTGCCTGCGTCTACATAGTGGATGCCCTTGGACTTCAGCTGCTTAGCGCGTCGAATGTCGTCGTGATAGTACGAGTTGCCGCCGTCGATCACCACGTCGTCCGGCTGAAGCAAGGGGGCCAGCTGCTCCAGCATGGTATCCACCACGGCCGCGGGAACCATCAGCCAAACCACACGAGGCGTCGCGAGCTTGCCGACGAACTCCTCCAGCGATGTGGTGCCGAATGCGCCATCCTTTACGACCGATCGTTCAACGTCCGCCTTGCGGTCCCAGGCGACGCAGTGGTGTCCCGCTTTTTCGAGACGCTTCACCATATTCAGCCCCATACGACCCAGCCCAACCATGCCCAATTCCATAGAGCCTCCTGTGTGTTTCATTTCCCGCAGTCGAATCGGCACTGTGCTAGTGCCCGTAGCTATCCAGTTGCGTCGGAACCTTGCCTCGAAACAGCCAGTAGACGATGCAGAAGTACATCGTCGCGAGGATCATTCCCAGAGTCCACCAAACCAGACCAACCTGCAGGGTGTGCGGTCCCGCTGCTGCGAGGGCGATGGTGAGGTCTCTGCCGTTGGTGCCTACCGTCGGCAACAAGACCGGGAAGAGCCCCGCGGCCGCACCGCCCAGCATGGCCGCAAGATAAGCGCTGGAGCCGAGGAAGGCCAGGAGTCCGCTGCGCTTTCTTGTCGCCACCAGAATTGCCGCGAGACTCGCAAGCACGACGAGCGGCACCAGAAACGCGACCGGATGATTCACATAGTTGTGTAGCGAAGAGGGTCTTGCGATGACGGTGGCCGGCAGGCCAATGAGGGTCACAAGCAACAGGACCGGCCAGAGCCAGGAGGCGATGGACCGTGCACGCCGCTCCAGACCGCCTTCCGTCTTCAACGTAAGGTAGAGCGCCCCGTGCAGGCCAAGAGCGACCAGCGCGATGACGCCGCCCAGCACTGTATACCAGTCGAGGATCCCTGGATTCGGGCCAGTGCGCCAGTTGGTCCAAAGCGGCAGGAAGAAGTAGTTGTCCTGTCCAATCGGTACGCCGCGGACGACATTTGCGAGTGCCGCGCCGAAAAAGATCGCCAGCAGCGCGCTTGAAAAAGAGAAGAGACCGTCGAAGAAGGTACGCCAAAGGGGATCGCTGGAGTGGCCACGCAGTTCGACGCCGATGCCGCGCAGGATCAATAGCCAGAGGACGATCATCAAGGGAAGGTAGAAGCCACTGAAGGACGATGCATAGACCAGAGGGAAGGCAAAGAAGAGAGTCCCTCCTGCCGCCAGCAGCCAGACCTCATTGCCGTCCCAGACGGGGCCGATGGAGCGAAGCGCCTGCTGGCGCTCCGGCTCGGTCCTGGCGACGAACAGATAGACGAGGCCGACGCCGAGATCGAAGCCGTCGAGCACGACATATGCGACAAGCATGGCTGCCACGAGCCAGAACCAAAGCGTTCCCATGGATCCTCCTAGACGGCCGTAAGGCTTTGGTGGGCGTTCTCGCGATCGGGAGCCAACGGACCTTTTTGAATGGCCGTGTAGAGGAGCACAATCCACAGAATGGTGATGAGGGTGTACATTCCGAGGAAGCCCATCAGGCTAAACAGGCTTGTGCCGGCGCCGACGTGTTTGGACGCGCCCTCGGAGGTGCGGATCAGCCCAAAGACCAGCCAGGGTTGCCGGCCAATCTCCGCGGTCATCCATCCGGCTGTGTTCGCGATATAGGGTAGCGGGAAGCTCAGCATGAGCGCCCATAGAATCCAACGGGCGGTATAGAGCTTCTTCCGCCACAAGAGAAATGCCGCGACCGCCATGAGGGCGACGAAGTAAGTGCCGAGCCCCGCCATGATGTGATAGCTGTAAAAAAGCAAGGGCAGTGTCGAGGGCCATTGGTCGCGGGGAATGTGGTTCAGACCCTCGACCTCAGCGGCGGTGGTCCCATAGATGAGAAAGCTCAGAACCTTGTTTACCGCAAGAGGATTGTCGATCTTTTGTGCCTCGATGTCCGGCTGCCCCATCAGGATGATCGGCGCGCCTTTCACCGAATCGAACAGACCTTCCATCCCTGCCATCGCAGCCGGTTGATGCTCCGCAACGTACTTGCCATGGAGATCGCCTGTCGGGAATATCTGCACCACGCAGGCGACCACGCCGACGATCACGCCGAGTCGAAGAAACGTCCGCCCATACACTTCATCGCGTCTTTGCAATAGGTAGAGAGCGCCGACGGAGGACATCACGAACGCTGCCGTCACAACCGCCCCACACATATTGTGGGCATACATCAGCCATGCCTCCGGATTGCCGAGAAGCCCCCAGAAACTGCTGACTTCATACACTCCGTTCGGCAACAGGTTGTAGGCGACGGGATGCTGCATCCACGCGTCCGTGACAATGATGAAGAAGCCGGAGAACCACGAGCCGGCAAAGACGAGAAATGCAGAACACCAATGCGCCCAGCGCGGAAGCCGCTTCTCTCCAAACAGGAAGAGGCCGAGGAAGGCGGACTCAAGGAAGAACGTGAAGATGCCTTCCATGGCCAGCGGCATTCCAATCACGCCACCGGTGCGCCGGGAGAACTCCGACCAGTTCGTGCCGAACTGAAACTCCATCGGGATACCGGTCACGACGCCCAGCAGGAAGTTGATGGCGAAGATCTTCGCCCAGAAGCGCGAAGCGATATCGAACCTGGGGTCTCCGGTCTTCCATGCCATCGTCTTCAGAAGGACGAGCAGCAGTGCCAGGCCCATGGTGAGCTGCGGGAAGAGGTAATGATAGGTAATGGTGAAGGCAAAATGAAGCCGGTGGAGACTCAGAGCATCCATGCGTACAAGGTTCCTCTGCCGCTGAGGATATCCATGCCCGGGGGACAAATCTGTGTCCTTATGCTCAGGCCTTAAGGTTCGACTCAACCGCGGATTCTACGAGCCTTGAGGCGGTAGCGATCTTCCAGCGTTGAGAGTCGATGTCGCAGGTTGCAGCGTGGAGCCTGAGGAACTCGCAATGTTCCAGCGGTAGGACGGGTCGCGCGAACGGAGCGGATGGGCAAGGTATGGGTTGTATGGAGCACCGGGTGGGAATTGAACCCACGAATACTGGTTTTGCAGACCAGCGCGTTAGCCACTTCGCCACCGGTGCCCGGTCGTCGTGAAAAGAGCTGCGCTCTTCTCACGACGAAAAATTTCACGACGACAAATTTAAAGAACCCACTGGATGTCCGGGCTAAAGCCCGGACCTACCCGTCCGTTGCCGTCCAGAGCAATCGCTTACCTGGAGGGGCATAATCCCGAGCCCTGGACGCTGAACCCTGGACGCTGGACACTTTTACTTGGGCTGCGCTGTTGTGCGCAGGTAGGGCTTCACCGTTTTGTAGCCGGGGAAGATTTTGTCGGCCTCTTCATTCGACACGGCGCCGGTGATGATGACGTCGTCGCCCTGCTTCCAGTTCGCCGGCGTCGCTACCTTGTGCTTGGCGGTCAGCTGCATGGAGTCGAGCACGCGGATGATCTCATCGAAGTTGCGGCCGGTGGTCATGGGATAGGCCATCTGCAGCTTGATCTTCTTGTCCGGGCCGATGACGTAGACCACGCGGACGGTGGCGTTGTCGGCGGGGGTGCGGCCTTCGCAGCTGTCGCCGGCCTCGGCGGGCAGCATGTCATAGAGCTTGGCGACCTTCAGTTCGGTGTCGCCGATCACAGGGAAGTTGACCTTGGCGCCGGTGACGTCTTCGATGTCCTTGGCCCACTTGGCATGGTTGTCGACTGCGTCGACCGAGAGGCCGATGGGCTTGGCGCCGCGGGCGATGAACTGCTGCTCGAGCGAGCCGACCGCGCCGAGCTCGGTGGTGCAGACCGGGGTGAAGTCCTTGGGATGCGAGAAGAGCACGGCCCAGCTATCGCCGATCCATTCATGGAAGTGAATGGTGCCCTGCGTGGTTTCGGCGGTGAAGTCGGGGGCGATGTCGTTGATGCGGAGACTCATGGTGTCGGTTCCGTCCTTCCGGGGAGTGGTCCCCCCGCGTTGGGTTTAGTGAGTGTAGGTTGGCGGCGATGGGACGCGGGGCAGTCGTGCGGACAGTGGAAGACCCACCCGGCTTCTGTGCCCTGGGTGGGTCTGGGGGGTTCCGGTCTCGACGCCTTTCGGCTACCGTCGCGAAGCCACCCTCCGCCCAGCCACAGGGCAACAGCAGCGGCAGCAGGCGTTCGGGATGGTGGCGAGGATGGACATGGCGTCTGAATCTTGTACCGCCGGGAGCCGTTTGCCCTCCGCGCGGTACTTTCAAGGTAAGTCTCGGGGAGACGGCTGTCAACCCGCTGCCGGGCTTGTGCTTGCGCAGCTTGTGCCGGAGTGCGCGAGGTCCTAGCATCGGGCGTATGACCTCCACTCCGTTGTCCACTCTGTCCGATGGCCAGGCGCGCACGCTGGAGTACACGGTGCTCGATGTCTTTGCGGAGCGGCCGCTCGAAGGCAATCCGCTGGCGGTGTTCCACGATGCCCGCGGTCTCTCCGCGGAGCAGATGCAGGCGCTGGCGCGGGAGACGAACCTGTCGGAGACGACCTTCGTGCTGCCCAGCGAGGACCCGGCCGAGGACCGCGAGCTGGGCGTGCGCGTGCGCATCTTCACCACGCAGGAGGAGCTGCCGTTCGCCGGCCATCCCACGCTGGGCACGGCGAGCTGGCTGCATCTGCAGCACCCTGCGCTTGCGGGCGCGCAGTCGGTGACGCTGCGGCTGGGGGTGGGGCCGATCCCGGTGCGGTTTACGGCCTTGGCAGGCCCAGGCGTCTACGGCACCATGCAGCAGAACGAGCCGGTGTTCGGCGAGGAGCACGATGCGGCGGAGGTGGCCGCGGTGCTGGGCGTGGCTGCGGAGGCGTTGCTGCCGGGCCATGCGCCGCAGACGGTCTCGACGGGCAATGCGTTCTGCGTGGTGGCGCTGCGCTCGGTGGAGGCGCTGGCGAAGCTGGCGATTCCGCAGAGGGAGGCGACAGCGTGGCTGCGGGCGCGCTCCGCGCGTTGGTTCTACTGCATAGCGCCGACAGGCCGCGCAGAGACGCCGTGGCAGGCGCGGATGCAGTTCTATAGCGGCGAGGATCCGGCGACCGGCTCGGCGGCCGGGCCGGCGATTGCGTGGCTGGTGCGGAATGGGTTGGCGCAGCCGGGGCAAAGCGTAGCGATCGAGCAGGGCGTGCAGATGAAGCGGCCGAGCCGGATTGTGACAGCTACGTCAATTCACCGCGGAAGGGTGGGTTCCGTTCTGGTCTCCGGGCGCACCATTCCCGTGGCAGCGGGACGGTTTTTCCTGCCCTGAGCTGGGCACTTTCCCACAGCCCTGGAACCCCAAACGCCAATAGGCACAGCGGGGTGCGCAGGAGGCGTGGATGCGCTACACAGAAGGGCGTGGCAGTTCGCTAGAATTTCGCCGTTGCCACGCCCCCCAGGCATCTGTACGCTCAGCAAATCGTTCCGCACGGCGTGACCGTAGGACGCAAGACTTTGCCGTAATTGCCGATGTCTTTATTGCTCTTTTCTGTATGTAACCGACAACTTGAGTGAAGGTGAAGGGCGCTCCCGCAGGCGGCGCGACTCGACCCTCCGCGCAGCGGAACCCGGGCAAGCAGCCCCGGGAAACCAGAGCGCGGGGCCGGATTCCGAGCGAGCCCACTGCCCGCCCAAGCCTCCACAAACCGCGTCTCCGGCGGACGGACCTCTGGTCCCTTCGCAGGCCTGCGGGGTTCTGTTCCGGTGTGCTGTGTCGGCGCGGACGGGGGAGCTTTTGCGCCTTTTCCGCATGCCGTCCACAGCATTTTCAGAGCCGTTTCAGCAGCGTACTTCCCCTCGGTGGGGCCCTTTCACAGGGAATTGACGCAAGCTGCGACGCCGTGAACCCCGCGCCGCCCGCACGGCCGCCCGCCGGCCCGCGACAACCTGCACCGCTCCCGCCGAAGGAGCCGGAACGCTCCGCAGCGAATGCGGCGGAGCGCACGGCCCAGCACGGCCTGAAGACAACGCCCCATCCCGCGCCGACGGCCAAACCGCCGCCGGTACGCCGCAACCCGCACCCCAGCCGGAGGCACCGGCAAGGAGAACAAGAACGATGCGCCCACGCAAGACGATCCTTTGTGTTGAAGACAATGAAGCGGTACTTTCTGTCCGCAAGTTTTTACTGGAGACGCGCGGCTATCGCGTGATCTCGGTGGCCTGTGCGCAGGAGGCGCTGGAGCATCTGCAGGGCGCGCTGCCGGGTGCGATCGACCTGCTGCTGACCGACCTGGTGCTGCCGCAGATGGACGGCAATGAGCTGGTGCGGCGGGCCAAGCAGTTGCATCCGGGGCTGCCGGCGCTGCTGGTCTCGGGCACGGTGAAGAGCTTCGAGCAGGCGATGGCGGCAGACGCGTTTCTGCCGAAGGGCGCGTGCACGCCGGCCGAGGTGCTGGACCGCATCCGCATCCTGGTGGCGCGCAAGCGCGGGCCAAAGAAGCAGGTGCAGCCGGTGCCGCGGGCCGAGGTGCGGCAGCAGGTCGCGATGGCGAGCTAGAGCTGTATCGCTGACGCGATACGTCGAGAGCACCTAGATTGTGCTGTCATGCTTCAACCAGCCCATAGCGGCGCTGCCACTGCTGTCTGAGGCGGGCCCAGACGGCGTCGATCTCGGCCTGGGGGATGGCGGGGTCGCGGCTCTCGACGAAGCGTGCGGCCTCGACCTTGGCCAGTTCGAGGATGTCGCGGTCGCGGGCGAGGTCAGCGACGCGCAGCTCGGGCAGGCCGGCCTGGCGGGTGCCGAAGAACTCGCCGGGACCGCGCTGGCGCAGGTCGAACTCGGCGAGCTCGAAGCCGTTCTGGGTGCGCACCATGGCGTCGAGCCGCTGCTCGGCCGCGGGCGAGACGACGCCCGCAGTGAGCAGGATGCAGAAGCTTTTGGCTGCGCCGCGGCCGACGCGCCCGCGCAGCTGGTGCAGCTGGGCGAGGCCGAAGCGGTCGGCGTGCTCGATGACCATGACGGTGGCGTTGGGCACATCGACGCCGACCTCGATGACGGTGGTGGAGACCAGCACGTCGAGCTCGCCGCGCTTGAAGCGGGCCATGGTGACCTCTTTATCGTCGGCGGACATGCGGCCATGCAGCAGGCCGAGCCGAAGGCCAGCGAGCGCGCCGGCGCGCAGCTGCTCGAAGCCTTCGGTGGCGGAGCGCAGTTTGGCGCGGTTGGGTTTCGCACGGGTGTTCGTCGCGGCCCTAGAGGCCGGGCCTCCGGCCCTCTTGTTTGTTTTGGCTGCTTTCGTGGGGCTTCGCCCCACGCTGGTATAGAGCGCGCCTCCGGCGCTTGGTGTGTTGGTGTCTGCGGAGGTGAGTTCGTTCGTAGTTTCGAGGTCTTCGCTTGCAAAGTCGAGCTCGGGCTGGTCGTCGCGCTCGCCCTCAATGACGGGGTAGACGATGTAGGCCTGGCGGCCGGCCGCGACCTGTTTGCGCAGAAAGTCCCAGGCCTCGGCGGCGCGGTCGTCGCTGAGCCGGCGGGTGACGATGGGGGTACGCCCCGGCGGCAGCTCATCGATGACGCTGGCGTCGAGGTCGCCGTAAAGGGTGAGCGCGAGCGTGCGCGGGATGGGCGTGGCAGTCATCACGAGCGTGTCGGGCTCTCCCACCGCGGTTGCGTCGCCCGGCTGTTTGCGCATGAGCTGCAGGCGCTGCTGCACACCGAAGCGGTGCTGCTCGTCGACGATGGCGAGGCCGAGGTTGGCGAACTCGACCTTGTCTTCGACCAGTGCGTGGGTGCCGATGGCGAGGTCGGCTTCACCGCTCATGATGAGGGCCTGGGCGTGGCGGCGGGCGCGTTCGTCGAGCGCGCCGGTGAGCAGAACGATGCGGTAGGGCCGGCCGGTGCGTGGCGAGAGCACGCCGCCCAGCAGCTTGCGCGCGGAGAGGTAGTGCTGTGTAGCGAGGATGCCGGTGGGGGCCATCAGCGCGACCTGCGTGCCGTTCTCGATGGCCACCAGCGCGGCCTGGAAGGCGACGAGGGTCTTGCCGGAGCCGACGTCCCCTTGCAGCAGGCGGCGCATGGGTTGCGGCCGGCGCATGTCGTCGACGATCTCGCCGAGCACGCGCTTCTGCGCCGCGGTGGGCTTGAAGGGCAGCACCTGCTTGAGCGCGGCGCGCACGCGGTCGTCGGTGACGAAGGCGATGCCGGCGCGCTCGCGCAGCCGCCGCCGCTTGAGCTCAAGGCCGAGCTCGAGGTACCAGAACTCCTCGAAGATGAGCCGCCGGTGCGCGGGGGTGCGGGCGCGCTGCAGGTCTTCGAGCGAGGTGCCGGCGGCGGGGAAGTGCAGCGTGCGCAGCGCGTCCATGCGCGCGGGCAGGGCGAGCCGCTCGCGCAGCGCGGCGGGCAGGGTCTCCTCAGCGGTCGCGTTCCCTTCTTCCAACTCGCGGAAGAGCGTCCACATCACGCGGCGCATCCAGCGCGAGGTCAGCTTCGCGCCCCAGGGGGTCTTGCCGCCCAGGCTCTCATAGACGGGCACGATGCGGCCCATCTCCAGCATGGTGAACTCGGCGTCCTCGCCGGTGGCGGAGGCGTCGGGGAGGACCTCGAAGGTGGGCTGGATGAGCTTGAAGCGGGTTGCGCCGGGCGCGGCGCCGAGGGCGTTGCCGCTGCGTGAGCCCTCCAGCTTGCCGTAGAGCGCGACCATCTGGCCGGGGCGGAAGCGGTCTTTCAGATAGCTGCCGTGGAACCAGAGGCACTTGACGGTCTCGAGCAGGGCCAGCGGCGGCGGGCGCAGCAGGCCGGCCATCCCCACGGAGTGACCGTCTACAGCCTGACCGTGTAAAGCGGGGCCGTCGGCCGGCGTGGGCGGGCGTACGCCGACGGTCATCTCGAAGATGGGGCCGGAGCGGGTGCGCAGCAGCGCGGCGCCGCGCACCTCGCCGACAATGCTGGCCATCTCACCGGCGCGGTAGTCCGAGAGCGGTCTGGGATGGAGGCGGTCCTCGTAGCGGAAGGGCAGGTGGTAGAGCAGGTCCTCGACGGTGACGACGCCGCGCTCGGCCAGGCCGGCGGCGACGCGCTCGCCGACCCGCTTGATGTACTTGACCGGTGTGGCCAGCTCGATGCGCACGCTCCAGCGTAGCAAGCGCCGGGGTGGGCGGCCGGGGCATCTGCGCGAAGACTCCCTGCCGGCTGGCGTGAGGGCGTTGGCCGGAGTCGGTGAAATAATGGGGAGGCAGCAATCCCACTCCCGCTCTGTGCAAGGCCCTCGCGCGACCCATGGACTCTTTTTTTGTACGCTTCAAAAATCCGTTGATGCTGATTTCGATCGTCCTGGTGCAGGTGATCGCGCTGGCGATGCAGGTGCAGCGCCCGGCCAAGGGTTTTGCCGACTCCGGCACGACCGACAGCAGCAACGTGATGCTGCTGCGGCGCTGGACGCTGGCGGTGATCACGCCGATCGAACGGGTCGTCACCGGGGCCAGCACCGGGGTGGGCGGGCTGTGGTCCAACTACATCGACCTGCGCCACGCGCGCGAGCAGGACGCGGCGCTGAAGAGTGAGATCGCGCGTCTGCGCCAGGAGCAGGCGGCCTTCGCGGAGGACGCGGCGCAGGGCCGGCGTCTACAGGCGCTGTTGAACTTCAAGCAGCAGTACATCGCCGCCACGGTGGCCGCGCAGGTGATCGGCACCAGTGGCACCGACCGCGCGCGGGTGGTGTATCTGGACAAGGGCTGGGCGGACGGGCTGCGGCCGGAGCAGGCGGTGATTACGCCGGACGGCGTGGTGGGCAAGCTGCGCGATGTGTTTCCGCACTCGGCGCAGGTTCTGCTGATCTCGGACCCGACCTCGGGCGCGGGGGTGATCCTGGTCTCGACGCGCATCCGCGGCATCCTGCGCGGCACGGACACGGGCGCGGTGCAGATCAGCAACCTGACGGCGGACTCGCGCATCCGGCCGGGCGAGCAGGTGGTGACCTCGGGCGGCGACATGGTGTTTCCGCGCGGTCTGCCGGTGGGGACGATCCAGTCGATCGCGCCGGACCCGCAGCACCAGCCGTATATGGCGATCACGCTGCGCACGGCGGCGAACCTCTCGCGGCTGGAAGAGGTGCTGGTGATTACGGGCACGCAGACGACGCTGCCGCCCTCCGCGCAGCAGGACGCCGCGGTGGCGCAGGCAGCGGCCGCCGCGGCCGCCGAGCAGGACAAGCAGCGCGCGGCCGACCTGGTGGCCGAGCGCCTGCCCAGCCTGCACGATACCGATACCAAACCCGGCCCGGACGGCAAGCCGGTGGCCGTGGACCCGGCGGCGGCGAACCTGCTGGGCGGGCTGCCCGGTGTGCCCAACTCCGGGTTGCCGCACACGCGCGCGCCGCTGCATCCTGACCGGTACTCGCCGGGCGCCGCGCCGCCGGCCGACGAGCTACAGCCGGGTGCGCGCACCGCCGCGCCGGAGCCCGCGCCCAAGCCGGCGCAACCGGACGCCTCGCATTCGGAACCCGACCCGAGCCTGCCTTGAGCGGCGGGTGTGGCTGACGGTAATCCAGCTCGGCAACCCATGAGCGCGACCGGACGCACGCTGGGCACACATTGGCTGCACACTAGTGCTGTACCGGCAGGTCTGTACGGGCTGCATGAAGTACAGGCTGCACGAAAAAAGTGGGCACGACCCTCTCCGCATGGCTGAACTCAGTTACACATCCCGTCGTGAGCTCGACCAGTACGGCTTCCATCCGGCGGTCACCATCCTCGCGCCGCTGGCCTGCATTCTGCTGCAGGCGGTGCTGCCGCGCAGCTTTCCCCGGCTGGCGCTGCTGGACCTGCCGCTGATTGCGGTGGTGTTCTTCGCGGTGGCGCGGCGCAGCCAGATCGCGGGCACGGTGACGGGCACGGTGATCGGGCTGTTCCAGGACGGGCTGACCAACCACCCCTTCGGGGTGAACGGCATCGCCAAGGGCATTGTGGGGTATCTTGCGGCCTCGCTGGGCTTTGCCGTGGATGTGGACAATCCGCTGAACCGGCTGATGCTGCTGTTCAGCTTCAGCCTGCTGCAGAGCGTGCTGCTGTACCTGATCACACGCTGGCTGCTGGGCGACCCCACCGTGCGCCTACAGGCGGGACATGAGTTTCTGCGCGCGCTGGCCAACACCGCGGTGGGGCTGCCGGTCTTCATCGTGCTGGACCGCTTCAAGACGCGCGATTAGAGAGTTCGCTGGAAGGATCCGAGTCCAGCGGGGAAGGTTCGCAGGCCGTACAATCGTATTCGCAGGCCCCTGTCGTTGTACCCATTTGACGTCCGCGCCCCCTTATATCCATGCCCATCGATAGCATCGACCGCAAAGAAAAGCTCTCCACGGTGAAGCTGCATGCTTCGCAGTACGTGGTGGCGCTTGTGCTGTTCATCCTGGGCGCGGGGCTGTGGCGGCTACAGATCCTGGGTGCGGACAACTACCGCGTGCTGGCCGACCAGAACCGCATCCGCAAGGTGCCGGTGCTGGCGCCGCGGGGCAAGATCTTCGACCGCGAGGGGCGCATCCTGGTCGACAACTATCCTTCGGTGAGTTGCTATCTGCTGCGCGAGCAGCAGAAGAACCTGGACGCGGACCTGGGGCTGATCTCGGCCGGCCTGCACATCCCGGTGGACCAGATCCAGGCGACGCTGCGGCGCTATCAGTACGCGCCCAAGTACCAGCCCATCCCGCTCAAGCAGGACATCACGCCGGACGAGCAGGCCTTTATCGAGGCCCACCGCAACGAGCTGCCCGAGCTCGAGACATTGGAAGAGCAGCGCCGGCTGTATCCGCGCGACGGGTTTGCCGCGCACCTGATCGGGTATGTGGGCGAGGTCTCGGAGAACGACCTGAACCAGTCGAAGTTCGCGGCGTACTCGCCCGGCGATGTGGTGGGCAAGTCCGGGGTGGAGGAGGCCTACGACGAGGTGCTGCGCGGCACCGACGGCTCGCGCGACGTGATCGTCAACTCGCATGGCAAGGAGGTCGGGATGATGGGCCAGGAGCTGGCCACGCCCGGCCAGGACATCCGCCTGACCATCGACCTGGACATCCAGATGGCCGCCGAGCGCGCGCTGGAGGGCAAGGTGGGCGCCATTGTGGCGATGGACCCGCACACCGGCGAGATTCTGGCGATGGCCTCGCGGCCGACCTTCGACCCCAACGAGTTTGCCGTGCGCCTGACCAACGCCTACTGGCAGTCGATCCGCGACAACCCCGACCACCCGATGCTGAACAAGACCATTCAGGCGCAGCTAGCGCCGGGCTCGACGTTCAAGATCATCATGTCGCTGGCGGGACTGCAGGAGAACGTGGCGGAGACGCTGCACGTCTCCTGCGCGGGCGGCGGAACGTTCTACGGCCACTTCTTCGCCTGCGACCGGCACCACGGCGCGGTGGACATCCACAACGCGCTGCCGTATTCCTGCGACACGTTCTTCTACACGCTGGCGGAGAAGCTGGGCATCGATACGATCGCGCGCTACGGCAATGAGGTGGGCATCGGTGTGAAGACGGGCGTGGACCTGCCCGATGAGGCGGCGGGGGTGATGCCCTCCGAGCGCTGGAAGCTGAAGACGCAGCATGACAAGTGGTATGCGGGCGAGACGATCTCGGTGGGCATCGGGCAGGGCGCGATCGAGGTCACGCCGCTGCAGCTGGCGCGGGCCCTCGGCGGCATCGCTTCGGGCGGCCACCTGGTGCGGCCGCACGTCGTGTTCCCCGATGAGCTGGCCAAGGACCAGCTCTCGGCCATCCAGAGCACCTATGCCGGCTCGGGCTATCGCAACATCCCGCTCTCGGCGGAGAACTGGCAGACCATCACCGACGGCATGGCGGCGGTGGTGGGGCCGATCGGCACTGCGGCCAGCGCGCACCTGGACGGCATCGACATGGCCGGCAAGACGGGCACCGCGCAGGTGATGAGCCACGACGCGCTGGCGCGGACCAACAAGGGCCACAACACGGTACCGAATGCATGGTTCGTGGGCATCGCTCCGCGGCGCAACCCGGACATCGTGGTGGCGGTGCTGTGGGAGCACGGCGAGTGGGGCCAGTATGCCGCGCGGCTGGGTGCGCAGGTGATCGACGCCTTCGTGAACAAGCAGCGCGAGCGCGCCGGCAACCTGCAGCACCAGGTGGCGACCGCGCCGCGGCCGGCCGCTCCTGGAGATACGCCGGGCACGCCGCAGACGCCCGCCCCGGCCGCGCTGCCGCCGGAGGCCCCCACGCCCGAGCCGCGCACACCGACGGGCCGGGAGTAGCTTTCTTCCATCTCAAGGCAATAGGACTGAGGGCGCATGGGCAACGCACGCTTCCGCGATTTCGACTGGGTCCTGCTGGGCTTTGTGCTCTTGCTCTCGCTGATCAGCGTGCTGGAGATCCGTTCGGCCACGGCGATGACCAAGTTCCACGGCTTCCAGCAAAAGCAGATGGTGTTTCTGGGCGTGGGACTGTTGCTGATGTTCGCGGTGTCGATGATCGACTACCACCGGTTGCTGGGGATCGCGTACTGGGCCTATGGCATCGGCCTGGGCTGCCTGGTGGCGGTAAAGCTGGTGGGCCAGCGGGTGCTGGGCGCGCGCCGCTGGATCAACCTGGGTGGCGGCGCCCACTTCCAGCCCTCGGAGTGGGTGAAGCTGATCCTGATCGTGGTGGCGGCGCGCTTCTTCTGGGAGATCGTGGCGAACGGCCGCGACCTCACCTGGCTGGATATTGGCAAGGCGTTCGCGCTGGTGGGGGTGCCGATGCTGCTGGTGCTCTCGCAGCCGGACCTGGGCACGGCGCTGACGTATCTGCCGGTGCTGGGGGTGGGGCTGTTCCTGGGCGGCATGCGGCCGCGTCAGGCGATCATCCTGCTGGTGGCGTTCGGGGTGCTGGGCGCGGTTGCCTGGCGCAGCGGCAAGATCCTGAAGCCCTACCAGAAGGCGCGGCTGACCAGCTTCATGAACCCGGACAACGACCCCAAGGGCACCGGCTACCAGATCCGCCAGTCGCTGATCGCGGTGGGCTCGGGCGGGCTGTGGGGCAAGGGCAGCAACCAGGGCACGCAGACCCAGGGCGACTTCCTGCCCATCCCGTATACGGACTTCATCTTCGCGGCCTTCTGTGAGGAGCACGGCTTTGTGGGCGCAGTGGGCGTGCTGCTGTTGTACTTCCTGATCCTGGTGCGGCTGATCCAGAACGCGCAGACCGCGGCCGATCCGCCCGGCACCTTCATCATCATGGGGGTAATGGCGGTGATGCTGTTCCAGGTGGCGATCAACATCGGCATGTGCGTGGACCTGATGCCGGTGACGGGCATTCCGCTGCCCCTGATGAGCTATGGCGGCTCGTCGATCATCTTCAGCTTTATCGCGCTGGGGATCGTGATGAACATCCGTATGCGGCGGTTTGTGAACTAGATGCGCCCGGCCGCGGCAGGCTGGGATGCGGATTCCTCCCCCACGCGGCCCCGCTTTGGTGCATACTAAGGGCAGACGCCCGGCCAGCAACCGGGTGGTTACCAACCCCGCTGCCCAGATGCGCCCCCATCGGTTCCGATCTTTTCGATGCGATGATGCGGCCCATCTACATAAGGCGGCGGAGCCAAAAGTTTAGAAGGCCGGCCCAGGCATAGATCAGCCCTCGGCGCGGACAGAATTTGAGAATGATTGCAAACGGACGGTTAACGGCCCCGCCTCTCGTTGAGGCTGCGTTGGTCACAAACTCCGTTTGCCGGACTTTGCCGAAGGGCCCAGCACGCCGGCCCCAGGCACGCGGCAACCCACTGAAGCTCAGCTCTCCCTGGCATAGCACCGCAGCGCAGTCTGCGGTGACGACCTCGCGCATTCGCGTACGGGCGGCAGGGCAGCTGGACCCGGTCCCCGCAACTCAGATACCCTCCGCATCCTCGATGGCTGCCCTCCTTCGCTAAACGGCGAAGGAAGGCGCGGTCCATGCCTGCCCGTCCGCCCGTACTCCGGCCCGATTGCCGGAGCGGGCAGAAAGCAGAGTCATGTCGAAGGAAATCTATATTTCAAGTACGCCGCACGAAACGCGGCTCGCCATCGTCGAGAAGGACGAACTCACAGAGATCTACTACGAGCGGGAGAACGAGTACACGCTCGCCGGCTCGATCTACAACGGCCGCGTGACGCGGGTGCTGCCGGGGATGCAGTCCAGCTTTGTGGACATCGGCCTGGAGCGCGATGCGTTCCTCTACATCACGGACTTCATGGAGGAGGCCGGCGAGGCAGCGGACTTTGAGTCGGCGGGCCGCGAGCCGCGGCCGGCGAACCGCGAGCCGGGCAATAGCGAGCGTGGGGCCGAATCGGGCAATGGCCAGCGGGCCAGTGAGCGTAGCGGCGAACGGGGCGACCGGCGCGGTGGGCGCGGCCGGCGTGAGCGCGGTGGCCGCGAGGAGCGGCCGCGCGGCGGCGAAGCAGCCCCAGCCGAGGCGCAGAGCTTTGCCCCGGTGGAGGAAGAGAGGTATGTCGAGCCGGTCGCGGCCGCTCCGCTGAGCGGGGATGCGGCGGAGATCGGGGAAGGCGCGCCGGGTGCCGACGGCAGCCGCCGCTGGCGCGGTCGGCGCGGCCGGCGTCGCGGACGCGGCGGTGCGGAGGGCTCGGCGGTGGACGCTGCGCCGACGGGGGACTCGGTGGAGATCGAGCCGGCCGAGGCTGCGCCAGCAGAGACGAAGCCGGAGCGCAGCTTTGAGCCGCGGGAGCCAAGGGAACCGCGCGAGTCGCGGGAATTCCGCGAGCCGCGCGCGGACCGCGGCGGCCGCGATGCGCGCGGGCCGCGGCAGGATGCGATCCGCGAACGCTTTGCACCGCGCGGTCAGCGCGGCCGAGGCGAGCGCGCCGCGGGCGGCGAGACGCCGGTAGATATCCAGGCCTCGGCCACTCCTGCGGTCGAGCCGTTGATCCTGCCCGGCGAGTCGCTCTCGAAGTACCGCCGTGGCGAGAGCGCGGAGGCTGTGCCCGCCGCGAAGCCGGCTACAGCGAACCTGGTGACGGCGCGGCCTTCCACCGAGGTGACGCCGCTGGTGGGCTGGGACGG
>Ga0116230_10001787_pt1 | contig 20579 bp, 9 predicted proteins | sample S1TSphfallax_3_FD_88678 | JGI IMG/M metagenome (GOLD analysis project Ga0116230, IMG submission 88678) | Host-associated microbial communities from peat moss isolated from Minnesota, USA - S1T2_Fd - Sphagnum fallax MG | ecosystem: Host-associated > Plants > Peat moss > Unclassified | place: USA... | reverse complement strand
TCTGCAATAATATCAAAAAATGTTTAGCTCTTCAAAATGTAAATTGCATTCTCTTCCACAAGGTTTTTTATTTTCTTCTATCATTGCCTTCTATGCATTATAACATCTATTAGTGTAGCCTGGCCCACAACCCAAGTGTAGGCTGGTTACCCAACTAATTTTTCCTTTCAAAACCTTTTTTTTTAATTTAATTTAATTTAATTTAATTTCTAATGAGGAAAACTACTCAATATTCAATATCTCCAACACCTTAGGTCAAAAAATGCTCAAATTGCTTACATTAAATCTTACTCGCTGAGGACTTCCCAACAATACCAAGGTGCCCAAATTCATTTCTAATTTTTAGTGTTTATATAAGTGAATTTTCAGTGAAAATATTCTTCAATATTTAATAACTTCTTCATCCTAGGTCAAAACATTATGAAATCAACTCAGTGCATCCCTTACTCGTCAAGGGCTTTCCAATTGTACCAAGAACATGACAAGAGGCACTATGGTTTGATAGATCTCAATGTGACTAACAACAAAACAAAACAAATTACCTTCCTTCATATATAGATTCCATCATTTTTAAATAAATAGCCTAAAAAAAACCTATAATTGGATGGTTGCAACAAGCCTAGTAAGTGGGGGAATATGTCAAGATGTCAAGACTAGTCAATTGGAATTTTTTTAATCCAATATTTTTTCTGCCAAAAGACAGATGTGGAAAAAGACTCCTACATTTACATATATTTTGACATACGTATTTCAAGTTATTGTTGGAGAGACCCCAAGAAAATACAGGTGACAAAAAAGTGGTGGGAATCAAATTCTTCGCCATTGAATTACCTAATCATGTTACAATTCCACCATTACTCATAAATTGCATTTGAACTCGCAACAAAGGACAAGGCAATAATGCGACGAGTTGCTTGTTTGTTCTCCCTTCTTTGGGCAAACCTTGACATTTGTTGATTTTGGAGACAGGAATGATCAGAAGAAAAGGTTAACAAGGATAATGGGAGGGAGTCACCTTGACATGAGTGCACTAAATTCATCAAAACCTTCACACAATCTCATGAGTGTAACCAGCATATAATGAGGAATCAAAAGTAAAGTAGAATTGTATTTCTTGATTGCCACCAGTGTGTGTAACTACTCTGCTTCTGTCTTATGGTAAAAGAATTAAGGATTCCCTTTGCATAAAGTCACATAAGTTTTTACAAGTTCAACAAATGCACTAGGTGTGTACAATAATGCCCAAAGGGCAGGGCAGGGCAGGGCAGGGCATTCCCAAATTAAGTGCCCACTGAGGCAGGGACTGGGGTGCTTATTTGGGGGAATGCTGAGCTCCAAGGGAAAGGGCAGGCCGGAAATTTTATTGTTAAATGCCCAATGAAGTGGGTGTTATGAAAAGCAAGATGCCAACCATAATGGGTGTTCTATTTTTCAAAATGCCCGGCCTCTTGTGAGGGAAAGAATTCCATCTGGTAAAGAACCCTCCCAAGTACACTTGCAAATTTCTGCTAGGTCTTGAGGTAGTTTGTTTTGTGGAACATTTAAAGGATGCTCCCCTGGTACTATGGTACTATAACATAGTAAAAATTAAACTGTGGGACATACCTAGTGCGATTCACATTAATAATTAGTTCATTGGTGTGCTCACATATTATTTATTTATTTATTTTCAGAAGGAGCCGTTTTGATTCGCACATCACCAATTTTTTTGGAGCATTCGGTGCTCTCCCCCAATAGAAGCACCTCTTTGGACCCCAAGTCTCAAATAGAAACAATTGTGCTTTCCTATGGCCCAGCTTTTCAGTTTATATACATGAGATTTGAACTTTTGACATCTAGTTTGTGCCAAGTTGACTGACTGTCCTTTAAAATTCTCCCTTGTTTTTAATACTTTTGTACATTTTTCCAATCTGCGGTGTTTTTTTATAAATAAAGTTTTGCAGGGTTATGATTATATGGGATAAAATTGAGTTACAATTGGGAATGTCTTGGGGGAACAACTTGGGAACTTGAGGAACCCTATGAGAACATGATGGGAACACATTGAGAACAAGGGAAAAAAAACCCAAAAAAAAAAAATTCCTCCTCCCCCTCTTTCTGGCCCAAAAGAATAAAACTGGACCCCTCCTGAATTGTGGGCTTGAGTTTGCTTTGGAATTTTTAAGCAGACAGATGAATCACGGAGGAGGGTACAGTCCAATTAATAATCACAAGTGGCCAAAAATATCTTCCAAATGAAGAAAAGAAGACTTTCAATTCCCTGAAACAATAATGTCAGTTCCCTTTGGCCCACACTTCCTTTACTGGAGAAATTTCACCCCAAAAAAAGATGTTCAGAAATTAGAAACGCCAAAAACAAAAATGATGAAGTGATTTTTGTGATAAATGCCAAAGAAATTTTGAGAAAAGCTGCCAGATTTTTACACATTGTTCAAATAGGTAACCAATAATATATATAGAATGATGTTCTATATCTCATTCATTCATAGCCAAACTTGCTAAATCCTCCTATGTATGCTCACCACTTTGGTTGCATCACAAAATTGACCTCCAAAAACAGCACTCCTTTGGCCGTGCCTTTCCCCCTTGCAGAGATGCAAACCAGTGTTGGGCGGTTCTTTGAATTTTTAACAAATTGTTGTTGATTCCAAATTTTTTAATAATTGAAAATCAAAGAACCTTCAGTTCCAGTTTTTTTGAAATTTTTCAAAGCCAAAGAACTTTGAATTTTTTTTTAATTTTGGACCTCCCTGGTTCCTAACTGGATCAATCTCATGGCCAAAGATTAGATTGTTATACACCACAATTCTCTCTAGTCCAAAGAACCTGACCACATGACAGATCTTAAACAGGTTCTTTGATGGTTATGAACAGGTTCTTTGAATTACTAATTTGCAAGTTTTGGTAGTAGGTGTTCACAATCCATTAGATCCTTAGTGTCATTGATTTTATTGGGTGATGTGGTTCACAAGCTCATCTTTGATGTCAAAATGGCAACCAAACATCTTTTGCATCTCATCTACATTAATCACTTTATCTCCATTGCAACTTTAATGTACTCCCTAACTCAATTCGGCAACAAACTACTGAAAAATTAATTAAATTTTAAGTCTTAACGTTGTCACTTCATTTTTTTTTTATAAATTTTTCAGCAAATAATGATTATAAATAATAATAAACACATTCTTGTTATGTTTATGGGATAGTTTAATGTCTAGATTGTCTCAATCTTAAGTTCTTGAACTTAAAGGTCTATAGTTCAAACCCAATAGCCAAAAACTTGCATATTCATAATTTTATAAAAATTCTAGCACAAGTAAGAAATACTTTTTCAAAAATTCAACAAAACAAAAAGCATTATGTCAAAACCATTTATGTACTACAATACTTTGCCTCTTTTTTTGTTGCATCAAGAAAATTCTACCAATTCTTAAAGCAAAGTTCACCATGTTCCCCCAAAAAATGAATTCTTAATTTTACATTAACACTTGGTCAACATTTGAAAACAATATAAATATTGGTATTCAATGTTGAATATGACAAAGAATTGCTACTTGTTATAATGATATTGGACGAACATTCCTCAAAATGTGGGACCACATGAAATTTACAATCTACAATATTCATCAAGTTCTAATTTTGGAAAACATTTCCTTGATAAGCAAGCCAACAAAGCCGACAAAATTAACCATCCAAATCATAAAATTCACATGGACAAAATTTTGCCAAATGCACAACAAGGATTTTCAAGAACTCCAAAGGCACCCCACCCCAATTCACCTAGTTACAAACAACTTCATGTAACTATTCTTGCTACTATAATACAAATTTTTTAAATGCAACACAAAAGTTTTTCATCAAAAGTTGCATAAGTTTTCCATTAGAAGCTACAAGCTGGTTACATATAACTTCATGTTACTACTCGTACTACTCCATCACAAAAGTTCTACATCAAAAGTTGCAATTGAGTTACAAACAACTTCATGTTATTATTGTTAATACAACAACAAAAAACCTTGCAATCCTACAATCTTGTTGTTGTATTTATTGCATGAGTAAGAAGAAAAAGAAGAAATGCACCTTGATAGATTAGTAGGCCCAAATACCAAGTACTACCTTCCTTGTATATAACGATCATTAATCCCTACCTAGACATTTTTGTTGTTATAGTGGATTTTATTTTTTAAAACACATCTCCCAACATTGTGATTATGATACATTAAATACAAATAGCCCCAAATGACATTGTTTTAAATTAGATCTTGAATGTTCCTCATTAATCATACCTATCCAAAATTTGAAATACAAAACTATCAACCCTTCTACAAGCAAAAGCTCAGCAAGTAAATAATAAATAGATTTTTGCCAAATCAATAGCTCTTTGATATGAAGTGCCTAAGCTCAAAACTCAAATTATTTTGCCACTTTTAAAAGTAATATATAGATGTTAAAGAAGAAATGAAACACAAAGATATCAACACACAAGCACTTCATCACAATGGCCACAAACATATCATTAACATTGAACATTGCATCAATGCATGTGTGACATTAATGGGATTGAAAACAAGAGCGTACATACATTACCACTCATGTAAATCTAAAACTTTTTCATGTTCATAAATGCTTTCAAATTCCTTTTCCAATTATTTCACCAAGTTTGCTTCAAGTTCAAATGTCTTTTCCATGTTCTTTGAAGTCTTGTAACCATATCTTAAATTGTTGGGTCAATTTTTGTTCACAAAAATTAATCTTTCAAGATTATCAATTTGTAGCTTACATTGGCACAAATTTATAAGTATACCTACGAATGAAAAAGTATATTTTATTTCAATTTGAAACCTAACAATACCTAGAATATGCTACACCAACAACCATGTTATAGGAAATATGGTGTTTTTTCCACCACTACAAAAGGTAGTTTATGTTTTTTATGTCAATAATGAAAATAACTTTTAATTTGCACAATTCTTTGCAAGTTCACTAGTGCATGATGCCATTTCAAAAATGTTTAAAAAATTATTGGCATCTGTTTTTGTTGAACAACTTGGGTGTCACATGGAACATCTAAAACACAATGGAGTTGTTCATAATGTTTAAGCAACTTTGGACATAATATTTTTAGTCATATCCATTTATAACATGAATGCCATCCTCCTTGCCAATGAATGAAAAGATGAGGTGCAAATTTTTGTATCAAGGGTCTAACATTAAACACAACATATTATGAACATTTTTTGGATCAAACTTTTGCACAAAAAAAAAAGGATTCAATACAAATATCACATATTTTGTATATTTGCAAAAAGCTTAAACACTTCAATGTCATACCCACTCATGTCATCATTGAACATGTTACCTAATATAACATGGTTCATTATGTCTCCCTAAAATTTCAAAGTCATATGGATTTTCAGATTCAATGCATTGTTCAACAACCAATGTGTATGGTATTAGTTAAGCACACATGCAAAGACAATGAAAGATAGGTTATCAACCACAATTTGAGCCACATTCCATGTTAATAGTACATGCACTCAACTAATAACCCGAGGTTGTGTTTATCAATTCTAGCATAATACAATGGTTTTCCAATAGAAGAGTGCATCTTGGATGTGACAATTTTACTTATAAACTTGCACATAGGAAATAATCAGGTTTTACTTCACATTCAAAATTTTAAAAACATAACATAAGCTACTTTGGAAAAGCCAATGAATTAGTTGATTCACACACTTTAAATTTTGAAATTAAAAGATTAAACAACATGGTGCAAAGGACAAAACACAAAGTGCATAAGTTGTTGCCCTAGATACTTCCACCAAAACCTCAGGAAAACCCAATTATGCACAACTACAAACACTTATACCCAAAGTTGGTCTCCAATTGTTTAAAAGACCGACGTATTGTGATTTCATTTAATTATATATAACAATAACTAGCAATGGCAATGATTTATGTAGCAATGACCAATAATGACCAACAACAATACCTCATGTTTTCATACTTCAAAACTCATGATTAAAGCCAGGACACTTTTGATTTGCACATAAGACCAATTATAACTAATCTCTTGATATGAAAAGTTCAAATCTCTTGTAGAACTATGTCCATCCTCATTGTGTTTTTCTTGACACATTATGCACAATGATGGCATTTTTCAATGTTACTCAACCTGGATGTGATAAACATAATTAATAATTTATTTAAATAAAATCCTAATAATCAACCTAACATTTCAATATTTGTCTCCAAGATAGTGAATAAAGAAATAATCCAATTATTTAATTTTGTATGTAACTAACACATGTGGGAGAAGGTGAAAAACAACTTTCCACCATCTTTTAATGGGTTTCAACCTTAGCCCCATGTGGCAAATAGTTCACCCTGGGAAGGCAAATTATTATTAAACTCTTATGGGGCAATCTATATTTGCACCCATTCTCATAAAATGGGGAAGCATATAAACCACAACCAAACCAATTGTCTCAAAGAAGGAATTTTCCTAGGTATGTTAGTCATTGTTGGTATGTGAAAAAAGGTAATTGATACAAATCTTTATCCAAATTACATCGTCAATTCATAAAAACACTAACACTTCAAATTAAATGAGAAAATGACAATTATAAATCTCATGCATCTTCACATGACACTCCCACCTAAGCTAGGAATCTAGTAATTGATACACACAAAAGACAAAATTGGTTGTAGATATCAAAACTTACAATCAAACTATTGATTGTTCATTTTTAAACAATTTGATATGAACTCCAACCAAAAAACTATTTGTGTATCTATTTGATTAAAGTTTTTGTGAACATCCTAAACCAACCAAAATGTGTAAAAACAAAAGACAAATTTATAAACAAGAAGGTCTAATGTCTATTTATACGTGAGTAGTTCAAATACTTGGTGGTTCAATATGTACCAAGTTCAAAACTTAGCAAACAATGACCTTCAAATTATAATTAGAAGGTTGCATACATTTTAATATTTCATTGATATTCAAATGGAAAATGTTAAAAAATAACTCAAAACTGTATTTAAAGAGTTGCTTACATTTTGGTTTTTCTTTAAACATGAAGTGGCACTATTAAAGCATATTAAATCTAAACAAGCTGCCCATTCTAAAACCCTAAAAAAAATTATATTTTGAGTGAAATAAAAAAAACATGCCATCCAATCAATATCCATCACACCTGAAATCTAATAAAAACAAGGACCAAAAAATTTGCAAAATCACAAATATTTCCTACTAGAACAAAAAGCCTACAACTTGCAAAACACAAGAAAATGCGAAAATCATGTCAACAAATTCATTCATGAAAATTGATAGAATTTGACCTTACTTTCATATGAATGCTTAGTTTCTAAGGTGGCAAAACATCAATTAACATTCTCATCCACTCTCGATGTCCTTTCTGGATTTTTTTATCATGTTATGAACTTTTGAAAATCTACTTGGCCAAATTTCATGGCAATGACATGCATCCCTACACAACCTTTGTCACTTTTTGTACCATATTGGCACACCTTTGACATGGCATGCCTAAAATATGTGCATTGAAAAGGCTCCTTTAATATAAATCTTTTACAATTCATAATAACCTTCAAACCCATTGTCATTGCTCCCAAGTTTGCACATTCATTTTTTAGGAAAACATTTATTTCTTCAATCCAAAATTGTCAAGTAATGCTTGAAACTTTAGTGCCTTGGCTTGGCCACTTGTTTCAATTGCTTCAAACAACCCTTATTGTAATTGGTTAAACTACTAATTTGTAGAAATAAAACTAACAAGAAGTGCAAAGATTGACATGGGCACCCATTGTTGTCCAAAAATCAAAAGTTGTTATTGTTAACAAACATTTTTCGAAGGCAAATAAGACATATAAATATTTTGTCTTTTTTGCCAACTCAAATAAAACCTCTTTTGTGAATATCTTCCTTGCAAGGAAAACCACTTGTGGACACAACCACAATGCCAATGTTGTAGCCAAACATTTTCAAATGTTTGGAATGGTAAACAAGATTTGGTGATGAAAAGCTTGATATCGTTCATCATCCTTCTTAAATGGACCCATGGAACCATAAAAGTCAAATATGGAGTTACATCCAATTATAGAGCTATTTGTAGCAAGTCATCAAACATCCAATGGCCAAGTTTTTATGTTGTTCATTTTTTCAACAAACTTATGAGCAAAATTAAAGTGTTCAACCTTTATGTGTTTTCTTATACTATAATGCCATTAATTTCAAACTAGGTGATAAGCCCCTTTTGAGACCTTGTTCATCAAACAAGGATTGTAGTATTGGCTTGTTCGTTGTAACAAACAATGCAATGCATTAATTAAACATTGATCAAATCAACAAGCCTACCATCATTTATGTATAAAAAAACCCCGTGCAATAAAAGTGGGGCTCCAAGGTTTCCAAACTTAGCTTGTGCATGTAAAGTTTTTAGAATTTCTATTGTGGTAGACACATTGAGTTCCTCAACTCCACTTCCATGCAACAATGACAATAATGTTTTGTGTACATTAAAAATTCAGTCACAATACTCACTTTTGTGCACACCAAAAAGCTCACACTCACCATTTTGACCACAAACTCTCAAACATATTTGAGGGCCTAGTAAATAAATTAATGGTTTTTCTCTCTAGACCATCTCAAGCACACTTTCAAGCCCTACAAGCATGTTATCAAACAACCTTGGGATTGGGCATCTTGCAAGTTCATCAAAGTTCATTTTGATAAAATTTGATCTATGGCCCTTTGTCCTCACAATGCGAATGCAACTTTTGCAACCAACAACTTCTATTTGTAACAAACAAATCATAGAACATGAACTAGGAAGACAACATGGTTCTTCTTTGCATGTTGAGGTCCTCTAAACCCATCACCTCTTGATTCTTTGAATATCTAGTACCCATTGGTTCAATCTACATATAGATACCAAATTGACAAATAATTATCCTTGTTTCTAAAAATCACCCAACATTGGTGCAAATTGCAAACCAATGTTGTACCGATATATAAGGTGCAACTTGAATATGAAGTATTAGTATGAATATTTATATTAAAAACCTACCAATTGGGTATGACTTGAGGAAATACCAACTTTATACCATGGGGGGGAGCTTTGTATTTGTTATTCCCAATGTGTTTCCATCAAGTTCCCAAGGGGTTCCTTAATATATTCCCAATAACACCTCAATTTTATCCCATATTGTTTGACCACAATTCAACTTCCATGTATATAAAACATTTCCAAAGGAAAGCATATCTATATTTTTGTTTAGGGGCAGGGGGGGGATGCCCAATGTTCAAAAAAATTGGTGATGGCACCTTCCACCTATTAAAAAAAAAACTATGGGTGCATAAACATGATAACTAGTTTTTCCTTCTTCTTAAAACTATTAGTAGATGGTTATAAGTACATTTTTATCACATGTACAATAATGCATTCACCACATTGAAGCAATTCAAGCCATGTATAAGAAAATTCAAACAATTTTTAAAAACTTCTAACAACTGGTTACAAATACCTTTTAATCACGTGTATAATATTACATTCACCACATTGAAGCAATTCAAGCCATGTACAAGAAAATTCAAATAATTGTTAAACACATTATTTATCAAATGTAGGACACAAAATTAAGGTATCTCAACAAGGAAAAATAGGTTCAAGTTGATAATCATCAACCATTTCCTCATGCTCAAAAGCCCCTTCAAACTCTTCTTCCAATTCTTCTACCAATTATGCTTCAAGTTTTGTCACATCCGCATTTTTTTGAAGCATTGTCACCCGACTTAAAACATTATGCCAATTTTTGTGAACAACAATTAAATGTTCAAAATTGTCAAATTGCAATCCACATCAACACAAATTAGCCAATTTATACCATAAAGGGAAAGAGATGCACTTCATTTTGACGTGATGTGGTGATTCCCAAAACTTTTCACACAAACAAATACACAATTTAGAGAATGTATATTATGAAAAAGTTGGGGGTTTTGCAAATAGGCTTGTAACTAGATTTTAAAGATACAATGGTCATTTGCAACTTAGGGTATTTCTACAAAATTAGTTCTATTAGTTAAGTTGCAACACTTACACATCAAAACTATATATGTAAACATGTATTATGAAAAATGTTTTGCAACTAGTTATCCACATCGTTTTCACATGAAAATGCTTATACACAAAAACAATTATTGCATGACTTTCCATTCATCCATTGACAAACAAAATTTGTTCAAGTCCTTTATAATTAAATTACAACTATTTTACAACCTTTTTTTCCCCATCAAAATTTCACACAAATGCCTATGGATAGATGTCATGTTTGTGTGACTTTTCATTCATCTGTCAACAAATGAAATTTATCAGTGTTTGTTGTAATTAACTTACAACTAATGCATGATCAAATTATTGATGAAACTATTTTATAGTGTCCATTTATGGATGATATTATTTTGTGCCTATTGAAACTAGAAATAATAATTTTGCATTATGAAACCCATTACATAATTCATTAATAAATAATGACAAACATCTTACTATAATAATATAATTGTGTGTATTAATATTCAATGTTGAAAAATATAATATTCATATGAACATTTTTGGTGATCCATGGTCCTTTCCAATGGTATGTATTTTATTTATATTATTAGTGTTAAGTTAAAACCATGTTAAAACTATTGTTATCAAATATCTATTGTTAGATATCAAAGGTCCACCTTGTCTCTATTCAAAAGTTGGGTTATATTTTGAGAGTTGCCAAATGTAGAATGATGTTTGCACATTTGCAATGTAAACATAGTTTGATTGCAATGTGTAAATAGTTTGATGTTCATATTTTAAGTTTAAGTAAGAGTATGCTACAATTATGATGCAACAAACAAGCAATGTACATATAATCTACAATTATAATGCAACTAACAAATAACATACATATAGTTTACAACCATAATGCAACTAATAAACAACACACATTTAGTGTCATCATTAATTTATCATTGAAATGTAATATAAACAACACATGTCATAATCATATAATGATTAAACTACAAGCTTTACATTTACAAACAATCATTTAAATCCAAAATAAGCTCTCATAAGCAAAATGAAGAAAATTGGTTTTGAATTTCATCACATGTAGATGTAAACTTACCTTCATTTTCATTGTTTTAAAATATTTATTGAATTTGGGTGCCATGGGGCCTACACCATCAAAGATCATAAGCAATAATTCATTTTAGTTGTATAAAAATAACAACTTAACAACACAATATTGCTATTCATAAAAATAATGAATGATATTGCAAATGCATATTTTTACTCATTACACTCCAAAATTAAAAGCTTTTAATAATTTCACAAAATCATAAAGAATAATTTTTTTTATGGTTTCAATCAATAAACAAATGAAGAACATTTTGTTCAAACAAATAAATGAACAATAAAAAATCAAATGTCTTCATTCCATGTTGTAAAACGCAAATTCTATTTAAAATTTTGAATATTTCATTTTTTGAATTAAAGTCAAAAATGTAAAAAATGTTATACACAACAAGTTTTTTAGTTGCGTCACAAAAAACCATATCCTTATTCATCATATATATTGTTTTTGACATTAGGCATAAGTGCATAATAATTGTACATGTAAGTCCCAAGATTATTAAGAATTATGTAACCACATGTCACATGCCTTTGCATGTCCTGCACAATTTCAAATTTCAAATTTATGTGAGTAGTTGAAATTTGATTGTACATCAATTGAATAAGACATTTAGTTGCATGGTAGACATTTGATTTTGGCCATACAAAATTTTATAATTTAAGCTTTAAAAGATATGAAGTTTATTGGGAAGGATTGACAATGTAATGACATTGGTAATATAATGTATACAGTGTTTCAATCTCACTTTAAGAGGACATATTCAATTAAATATATAGTTTGCAAATGATGTGATATTTATTCTTGGCTATAATAGAGTTGATAACTAATGATACCATAGTTGAATTACAATCTAATAATAGTGGAACAATAGTCTTTATATAGTGATAACCTAATCGCATATGTAATTCTATCACCAAAAACAACAAAGTTGATAATTAATTGCAAAAAAATTGGATATGCCAATTAATTGTTACCATGATGACAACTAACAATTGCCATAATGACAGTGCATTCATGTGGCATGACTTTACATGTTAAAGTCATACGTTGATTGTAGGGTAGGTGTCTTCAATGACTTTTGTGTAACTCACTCACAAAATCAAAATACATTGATGATGATTGCAAATACAAGGAATATTCAAATTATATAGGGGTTGCTTTTGCAACTAATATGTAATTATCATAAAACTCATGAATTTTTTAATTTTACATTTTTTTTATGTTTTATATTTGCATAAAATAAATGTAACATAGTTGGACATTAATTCCATTGAACATTTAGTTGTAGGGCAATGAAGTTTTTGTGGACATAATTTCTCATAGTGATAACTTTGTGTTTCCTCCACCACTATTGAAGGCACCTATTGTCTTTTGCATCAACAAGGAATCTTTTTAATTGCAACAACTCTCAACTAACATACTCCTTTGTTGGCTCATTGCTAGAACTTGCCATCTTAAATATGTTTATGCCACACCTTGCATCTATATCCATGATAACAAATTGATTTCCAAAAACCATTAACAAAACCATGACAAAGGCAAACTTAGTTTTAAGTCCAAATCATGTAACATGAAAACTAAAAACAAGACACAAGATGTGCAAAACATGAGTTCAAACAAAATGTTATTCCCATAAGTATGAAAACATGAACACAAAAAGAACATAAAAAGGTTGTGGTGCTAGATCATACTTAAAACTAATGTTGAATAAATGAAAATTAACATCAAGGGAACTACTTTTGTTTGTACATTGTTAAGGACCTGACTCAAGGAATAATATTTCAAAACATTTCAAGGATTCTTTCGTTAGTAGTGATGTTGGAAGTGAAGTTGGCAATGATGCTGACACTAATGTTAAACATGATGTTGACTATGTTGTTAAGGATGTCATCCATAACATCATAACATTTGATCAACATTGAAATCAATGACCTTAAATCATAATCCCACACAAATTCAATCCCCTTTTAAAGCTAATGAAAAAGACAAGGTGAAGGTTTTCGTATCATGGATCTAGCAAAAGATAAAACAAGTTATAAATTTTTATGGGTGCAAACATTTGTAAAAATGACAAAAAAGGAACAAAACACAAATCATTTTTTAAAAATATATTCACACCCAATTTTACCAATTAATCATCATTCCCATTAGTCACATGTCATCATTTAATATGTTATCTACTACAACCCAAGTGGTAATGTCTATTCAAAACTTCAAAACCATTGTAATTGTTACACAAAATAATCACTCAATAACCAATGTTTATGTGCTTAGTTTAATACACATAAAAATACAATAAGAAAGATGTTTTCTACACCCATTTGCATAGTTCCTACCATGTTAATGGTGAAGGAACATGACGAATAACATGAGGCCTTATCTAACGACTATAGCATAAAACAATTGCCTTTCAATAAAGTAGTGCATCTTGAAACATTACAACTTTATTGACAAACTTGCAACAACCAATTTTTTTTTCCTACCAAGTCTTCAACAACAAAGAGGAATTAAGGCTTAAATTGGAATTTCCAAATTACAAAAAAAGAACTTGATTCCCATGTTGGTAATCAACCTAGCTCTATAAAAACCATCTATTGTAGATAAATTAAACAAATTAAGCCTAATAAAAGAAGTGAAAGGCATGTTCAAAAGATAAGAAAAAACATAAGATGAAACCTTGAATGATTCAATTGGAATTGGAATTTTTGACATTACAATTTTGGATCATTGTCCATAAATCTAAAACACATTGCACATTGAAACATTGGCACTCAATATGTTATGCTTATTTGAAAAGTTTGAAGGACTTTGTGTCAAAAAATTATCTATTTCAAAAACCACTAGAAGTTTGCATCATGCAATATACATGTGTGGCATGTAACTTGATTAGGGATATTTCTATTGTCTATGGAGATGGGTCTACAAAGGTATTTTGCTTATGGTTACAAAAACAAGTATTAACAAGATTCTTGGGGTGAGAAATATGGTTCCAATGACTTTAGTGAAAGAATTCCAACCTATAACCCATCAATATAATAATTACAATCAAAGCCAAACAATTAGAAAAAAAAAATCCTTACTTGACATTGATTGCAATGATAACAAATGACATGAGAGAAAAAATGAGTTTGAAACTTCAAACCTTTATATTAAAAAAACAACATATGCTTCTTGGAACACAAGTGGTCAAATTGATTATGAAGATTGATGATGTTATCGTGCTTATGTTGTAAATTAACCATTCTTCTACTTTTAAAACCACTAAATTGATCAAAGTTATTTGGAAACAATGTTTCACCAAAAATTCAACAAGTATCATAACCATGTGCATTAACCAATGTTGCTAAGAATGATGCAAATGCAAAGGATGTTATACACAATTTTGAAGACCAGGTGGAGCAAAGTTTTTTGTTTCAAGTTGCAAATTTCTAGAACCATTTTCTAAATTTTGTGAAGTTTCCAAAAAATTTAGACTATAAGTTCACTGAGAATCAAGGACCAAAAAATAAAATAAAATCACAAAACAAAAAGACTAAAAACAACCACAAATAGAGAGGTGGGGGAAAATTCCTAAAGCATAAACTTTAATCACAACTCACATAAAATTTGAGTGGAAAAAATGACCAAGAGTGCAACATAAACTTGGTCTTAATGGGAGTTGGCAATTTTTGTATTGATACATGTTTTGGCATATATCCTTGGCCCACTCTTGATGCCTTTTTTTGGATTTTTTGGGCCAAAAGATGCTTTTGAAAATTGCATTGGGCAAACTTGATCAACATTTCATGCAAATTAGAAAACACCTCTGATTCATATGTTGTTCCACATTGCCATGTTCAAAACATGTGCCTTGGAATGCCTTCTCTAGCCCCAAACTTAACATAGTTGCCATTGTTCCCAAAGTAAAACCTTCATCCTTTCAATTCCATGGCCTACCTAATTGTTTCAACAACCTTGAACAACCCAATTGTGATGTGTTTGGGCTACCAATTTGCACTCAAAAAATTGACCACAATGCAAAGACATCATAGGCACCCATTGACATCCACAAATCAATGAATTTCCTCATGGCAATGATGTCATTAACCTCTCATACATAATCAACCCCTTTCAAAACTGATTTTTTGAGCAAACATTGAAAGACCTTCACTACCACATTGTAGCACACAATGCATGGCATGACCTTAACATCAATAAGGTCTATAGGTGCACCATTGTTCACACAAAAACACCTAGGTGAAGGAAGTGTGGTTTTAGGGATTTCAAAACTTAATTTGCATATGTAGGTTTTTGAAAAGGTCAATTGTAACAAGCAAATGATTATTTTTAATTTTTCTTTAAAATGTCACAATTTCACCAATGTCACAAATAACTTTAGTTTTTGGTCATGTGCGCCATTGGCATTTGATGAATTTGGTGCACTTGCTAATGCAGTAATAATTCCGTTGTTTTCAATAGCTATAAACAATGTAGCAAACAATTCATCAAGGTATTTTCCATTGTTGAAATCCATGTAAATTTTTTAGCACCATAAACTTACATTGTGTTTTTGTGACCTAAACTTGCAAGTTCCATTTATTTGCAATTCTAGTTCATGAATAGTTATAAATGACAACAAAACAAAAAAATCAAAGACAACTTGCAATTTGTGTTGCACATTGCAAATCAACAATTTTATTGGTGACAAGGAACAAAAGCCCTTTGAACTTTCACCTTCTCTAGAAACAAACAGTGCAAAACACATCTTAAACCTTAAACCATTGTTGGTCATCACAAATTCACATAGAAACCAAAAACACAAAGGTTTAGGATTTAAGATTCATATTAGGGTAGATAGGTGGATGAACAAACATTAAGAATTCAAGTGAGGTTGAATCATCAGACATTGTTCTTTTGCTTCTAAAATTGAAATAACATTTGTAACCTTCCATCTAACATTTGCAACATCACAAAAATTGTTCAATTTGATAAAAGAATGGGGAATATATGGGGTGTTTGGTGTAAGGGTGTTCAATGTTTGGTGACGAGTGCATTAAAACAAATTAGGATTTTGAGCTTAAAATCTTTGATCGTTGCATCTTTGTTTCATGAATACAAAGAAGTTTTTGTAAAGCCCTGGTTACCTCAACCATCAATTTTTAAATCATTCAAAATGGAATAAAAATGAAAAAGATATGGGGTTCAAACTAAAGAGGAGTCCATAACTATTTTTTCAAAATTCTTGAAACAAACTATCAATAATCATGATCTTGTGTTTTCTATAGTTTTCTTTTATTTCTAATGTTCGAAGAAAATTTGTAGCCCTCCAATTTGCATGGCTAATGACACAAATTCTTCTCAATTTGGATAAGGAATGAAGAAAGTATTGAAAAATGTTCGATGATAGATACATGTTCAATGATGAGCAATTTTACCCTAGCCTCCCAAAAAATTATTTCATTGCAAACTTTCAATGTTCCTCATGCAAGTGTCAACGACGATAAAAAAGTTCTTTGCCATCATCACCATTGTTACTCACAACTAAACCACATTGAAAGAATTGGCCACAAAGACTTACACACCAAACATGTTTCCAAAAAAATGTGAAAGATTTTCTAATTGACAAGTCTCTCTTCTTCCACAATTCTCTTGACAACTCACCTCCAATAATCCCTTCCTTCTCTTGGCAATTTTTTTCAATGTTCACATCCAACAATTATGTGAACATATACCCAAACATATAATTGATGAGCTTTGTTCATGATAACTACCCAACATTAATTAGAACCTACTAATAACAAACCACTTATATATATATATATATATGTTTGTGTTCAATCAAAAGCAAATATCAGATTGTGTTATGACTTTTGCTAGTCTCAACATAATGAGCAAAAATGCTAAGCTACAACCATTTTAGTGAGCCTTATCTCATCCAAACATGTTGTGCAATGTGTTAGTGGGGATGCTCTCACACAATATTTGTAGCATCAAATAAGAGACTTTTCAACAAACAATATGATGTGTATTTGTTGGAGATCTCTGGTTTCAGAGGGTTGGGGGGCCGGAGGGGGGGACCCATCATAGTACTGGGTTATCACATGGGTTATCACATGGACATAATGGGCCAAAGGCTAGTTGTTCGTACAAAGGCCCCCAAATTTTAGGAGGGCCTCACTCAAATAGTGGGTATGTGGCCATTTAAAAAATGGAGATGGACGCTTTTGTACCGGTCTTTTTTTAGTGGAGATGTTGGTTAAAAGGTAAGATTTGTAGGGACCTTCTGTGGGCCATCTAATGCCCTTGGATACCCCCTCTTCCCTCCCCTTGTCCCAGGCTGATCATTTTGGGAATGACTCCTCTCCTCCCTCCTCAGGCCTTTTCCCTACACATCTCCTCCTCAGTAACTAACTGACCTTGGTTTCAAGGCTGATATCAGGCCAGATTTGTCCTTTCCAGAGCAAATCTTGCGAGTCCCCCAAAAGGAGCTGGGAGGGACCCAATCTGTCTTTGGCACCAAAATAAAGCTATTATGGACAACCATGAACATTCAACAGAATAAGCTAGTACCCCCCAAAAAAATACCCTTCCATGCTTTACAACCTCCAAGTTGAACCAGTGATTTTATTTTATTTTATTTTATTTTATTTTTCAATTTTGTGACATAGGTGAAGTCATGATCATCGATAAGATGGGTTATAGCCAGATTGGCTATAAAGAAAATGAAAGTAAAAAATTTAAGCATCCCTATAACCTAGGTAACTAGTAGCATTGTCTAATTCTAAGACCATTACAAGAAAAAAGGAAAAAAGAAAAAAAGCCACATTGGGAATCACAACTCAACAAGAAACAAAACTCCTTAGCCTTTTTGGGAGTCTTGTTAATCAAATTGAGCATTAAACTTGCTCAATCTTAATATAATCCCAGCCATACCTTGCCAAATCAAATATCTAACCTAATGGTCTCCAAGCTTCTAATTATGTTCGAAGACTTTGTTGTTATGACCCATCCAGATAGTCTAAAGCACAAAACCCCTCAAGCATCACCCTACATTTATAAACTGTTTCAATATCTTAGGATGGTCCTCATCCCCAAAGAGGTATTGACCAGTAAGCAATCCCAATGAAGGACCAAAAGAAAATGGATTGCATCTAAATCTACTCATGATGGTTAGAGCCCAAAACCATGCATGTCTTGCTTGATTACATTCAAAAAATATGTGTGGAAAAGTTTTTTCTACACATAAGTCATAGCAATGACATGCTATATCAATGAGTTGGTTAGCCTTACCCCTCCATCTGCTAATACCAACGGCCTTGTGATATGAGAACAATATGAACCCACTTTCTTTTTGAGACTGTCGTGATGTTCAAACTTCTTTTTCATACTGTAAAAATGTTCTCCAAAAAACATCCTACCACTTGTTTGTAATAGGTTTTGACATTAATAGGAAGCCCATGGAATTGGGTAGCTCAAATGAAAGGCTTCCTACTGTGAAAAAGAGGGATATCTAGTGGAATTGTTAAATTCCTAGTCTCCTTGGTGTATTGTGAAAAGAACCTAACAAATGCCTAGAAGACTATTTAAATCACCTTGTTCATCAAACAACCCAACCCATTTTTCAACTCTGCACATATAATCTCCTTGTCTGAAAATCATACCCCATTTGTCTTCCAATTAACGTCAAGTTGTATATGTTCCATCAAGCCACAATACAATTCAAAGTATTGCTTTTGAACAAACCCCTTTGATGACTTTGACAATTTGGATTGGTAGATTATGCCTTCCAAAAATTATCGTTTGAAGGTCTATGTTAATCACCTTAGCAAGCCTCCCTAGATGGTTTCCAACTGCAAAAAGTGAGATATTTGGTGGAATTGTTAAGTTCCTCGTCTTCCTAATGTATTGTGGGCAAACCTCAACAAATGCATATAAGACAAAAGATGTTTTTCACATTGTTCATCAAACAACCCAACCCATTCCCAACCCATTTTCAGACTTGGCACACATATTCTCCTGGTCTCAAAATTGTTCCCCATTTGGCTTCCAAGGTTGCCACCATCTTGGAATAATTCACAATTTGCCCACGTTTTGATTAGTTTTAAACCAAGCTAACTGCTTGGTACCTTGCAAAGCAGGGGCACAGGGAACCTGCACCCACCAGTGCATTATCCACTGGAGGCACATTATTACTCAGTTGTGGATGAACCTCAACTGAGTTGATATTTAATTTAACCAAATTCTGTAAGAAATAGGTCTCATAAATAGGTAGATAGGTAAGAAAATAGGTAATTACTAGGTAAGTAGATGGTTTATACCTACTTAGGTAAGGGCTCTTTTTAGTACCTACCTACTAACAATCCACTTGTGGGTTGTTAATAGGTAGGTCATAAAAAAATGCACTGAGCTAACCACCATGGTTAGCAAGGCAACTGGAACCCAAGAGAAAACTGTTTCTTGACCACTACCATCCATCCACATTTTCATACTTTCATATTTTGTTTTTAGCCAGATTTGGCTCAATCCTCTTATGGGTGATTGTTGCTTCAGTTAGTTACACCACAAAATTGTGGGGGCCGGGGGCAGGGTGGGAGATCAAATATTGGGTCCAAGCACATCATTATGAAAACATGGAATTGGGTAGCTCAGATGTTTAGAATAGTACATCTTCTTATACCAAAATTGTAGCCATCGATTACTAGGTAGTGTCCTCAATGAACACTGGTGGGTTCTCATTGAGAATCAAAGCCAATGTAGTAGAACTAGTTCTCAAGTTCAAGTACTTATCTGCCTTGAGCCTGTTTGAGGTGGTTGAAGAAGGTACAAACATATATATGCATTTGATGGCCTCCCCCACCCATGTACAACTCTATGTACTATGTACCCTGGAGATTTTGATCAAATTCATAAGTGTTGGTCTGAAGCAGGCAAGTGTCTAGACTCTAAACTATCTAAGGTCGGTCATACCTACTACAACTGCTTTTGTTGAATTTCTTTTGGAATACTTTGGATTCAGTTCCTTTCTTCATGTCCTTCTTTGTTGCTGTTTCACTTGTAATAAAAGTCTGCAAGGGTTTTTTTCCTTGTCATCCTTTGCAAACCTTCAAGATGAAGCACTGATACTGAGAGTATTGATCAATTTCAGTTTTTGGCAGGGGCAAAAGCACAGCACACTATTGTTAAACACTTAAATCTACTCATGGGCAAACTCTTTTCTTTTTTTTCCTCCTAGCCAAATTCATGAAGTTAACAATTATGTCCATTCAACCAGATGCTTTACATCATTTTTTCATGGCGTACATGGAAATTTAACTCGCAGTTGATGAAGAACCAATAAGCATGTTATCCAGCCACGATGAACAATGAAGTGTAGGGTAAAGCCCTCACCTGCAAGCTTTACCAGAATCGGG
>Ga0116230_10001786_pt1 | contig 20585 bp, 9 predicted proteins | sample S1TSphfallax_3_FD_88678 | JGI IMG/M metagenome (GOLD analysis project Ga0116230, IMG submission 88678) | Host-associated microbial communities from peat moss isolated from Minnesota, USA - S1T2_Fd - Sphagnum fallax MG | ecosystem: Host-associated > Plants > Peat moss > Unclassified | place: USA... | reverse complement strand
TGGACAGATAGGATGATGGCAAAAGTCTGGAAGCTTGTGCTGTCGGGGTGATTTCCAGGAAATAAAAGACAAGAAGTTGAGTTTGTGAAGTCTCTTGGTGTCAGTCCGTGGTGTCTGGCTATGTCGATGCACCACAGAAGTTTTAATCTGAGGTCACGGGCCTAATTGTTTGTTGTGTTATGAGGCATGAGGTTCGTACTCTCCATCTGTGTGATCGCAAGTTGCATTGTGTGGTGCTGCACAGCAGCCCTCGAGCTGTAGCAAGTCAGGGAAATAGCAGACAGACTGTGCCTCTGGGAGGACATAACTGGGTCCTAGGGGGGGGTCAGACAGGGTGCCTGGAAGCATTCTGGGTGTTCCTCTTTTTTGGTTACACAACATCTTCCACTATTTTAAAACCAAATGAACTAAAAACAAATTGCAAATAAATAAGTAAAAATGGAAAATTTTACTTTTAATTTTTAATTCTATTAATCGTTAATATTAATTACTTGGAATAATATTAGAATTTTATTTTTCATATTTTGTATTATCAACTAGCATATTATTTAATATGTAATTTAAGTATTATTTAAATACTTAGAAATAATTAAGATATTTTTATTTGAATTACATAAAAGATATTTCATTACAAAATTCTCTAACATTAAATTTATACATAATAAAATTAATAGTTTGTAACATACTCTATTATATTTTCAGATTATATGAAGTAATTAATTATAGTAATTAATTAATAAATAAAATAAATCTACCTAATTTTTTCATACTGAAAATACATGTAAAATATTTTGATTTTAATATATTTGTTATACCAATCAATAATATAATATATTTTTATTTTATTTACAGATATTATCAGTTTAAAATCCAAATAATATATTATTTAAATAAAATTTTATCTTAATTCCATAAAATAGTTCAGATTCGTTTTTTCATTTATTTAATAAAATGCTCAAAGATGTTTATAAAAAAAAGAAAAAAGAATCCATTATTTTTAAACATTAAAATATATAATAAATAATATATCGTATATTATATGTAAATTAGAAATAAAACATATATCATATAAAATTATGTATACATATTATATATAATATTTTTAACTAAATAGTATTTTATTGTTGGTTTCACTTCATAAAAATGTAAAACATAATATTCATCCATGAAAATACAATTTTTTTGATCCAATACTTTTTTCATATAAGATCATTGATATGTAATATAAAAGTTATATATAATTTATAATAATATTTTCATTTCTTTGAATATTCATATATTGAAATTAATTTATATTTTATAGTTATATAATTAAATTCATATTATAATATAAAAATCAACCTGTATGTATTTCTTAAATACACTATGTAACTTTGAGTGGTTTTGAAAATAACATTTTTATATGTTGATACATCATATTTTATGAACTATTTTGTATGAAATTTCATAAATAAAATGTATTGTGTAATTAAAAAATAATATATTTAATATTTTCTTTCAAATTTGGACAAAGTATGAGAAAGATAATGATGGTTAAAGAAAATGTCTTCAAGACAACGTTATTGAAATGTATTGAAATGCAGGATTTACATGCAATTTTCTTCAATTGAAATATTTTGTTAATATTTTAATCACTTTTGGGTGTAGATTTTAGAAAACCCTCTAGTTAGAAGTTTAAATCATTTCATTTGGACATGAGAAGAGAAAGATATATTAATTAAAATTGGCTTTTGGAAATGGTTTAGTTGCATTTCAATTTTAAATTAAAGTGCAAGTAAAAGGTTTAACCCATATGTTTTGTCTTTGAGCTTCATTTCACAAGCTATAAAAAAACATGTCTTCTCTTGACTTCTCACACTAAAATGCATATGTTAATTTGTGATGAGTGAAAGAATGCTTGACCCATTAAATGGAAATTGCAAAATAAATGAAATTATTTTTTAGCTATTTATTCCATCCATATTTTCCATTTCCTACCAATTTGCATGTGTACACAAGTAAATAGGTGTTAGTTTCCTACCTACCTAGGTAGATAGAGTTTAATCTTTTTTAAACTTTCATTTTATTGTTTTAAAGAAAAAATAAAGCTGGACAAAATTAGATAGTTAATATGAAAGTAATTAGGATTAAATAATTAAAAATAAAAAAATTCCTAATTGTTTTTATGTTATAATTATATAACATAATAATAAGCATATTTTATTAAAATTATTATATATATAACTTTGTAATCATGAAAGACATGACCATTACGACTATGACCAAAAATACGACTAATGTCCATATGCACTATAGTCATGGTGTAACCAAAAAAGGAGGGTGCACATTCTAATCGAACACCCTGGTAAGACAGATCTTTACGGAGCTCTAATTTCTGAGGTCCCGAAACTGAATCGTGGCCCCCTGATCTCTCTCTCTTTTAGACTCTGGACAAGACTCAATCTATATGCACACATAGATCTTCAAGCATACACAGTTTGCATTCTTGAAACATTCACCGCTCTGATCATAGAATTCAGAACTTGAATTTTATTCACAGAATGTACAGAGACGGATTGCCTTCGATCTCTGCCGATCTGCCACCAATCGGACAGCTCACAGGACTTGGTCCTTTCAACCAGTGACTCTTGGCATACACATGTTCAACAAGACCACAGACCTGTTTCCTCAACCAAATGCAACAGAATCATCCTGATAGCACTCTCCTTGACTCGAAACTGATGAGTTGCAAACATCGAAGGTGTGAATATATACAAGAACCTCAAATATACAAACAACTGAGTGCCATCCTTCCAACATTCCTTACAGATCCTAGCTCTCGTGTAAACACCTTCAATCGCTCTCTAATTTCTAGTCCTACTTTGGCACTCCCTCAAGCTATGCTTCCTAATGCTAATTGCAACTAATTTGGCTGGCTACTGGCACAGCAGAAAAAGTCTATAACCAGTCTGATCTTCCTCCAACAAACCGATCTACTCCTCTATCTACACATTTTTGGAATCCTCTGGCATAATCTGCCTTCGTCCTCCTTCACAACAAGCTCTCTTCACTCCGACCTCCTATGCAGCTCTCTCCTTCCAACTCCGAAAAATCTGCCGCTCCAAAACTTGCCTCCTAGCCTTTGAATTGCCAGCTCCTCCGCCGCCATGCATTCCCAACCGCCTCAAATCATAATTGCAGCACCTCCCCTATCCATAATACCGCGCCGTCTTCCTCACGCGCGATGAACCTCCTTGATCCTCCAGAAGTAGCCACCATGCATCTCTGCAGTAAATGAGAGTAATGCGCAGCCAAACCAGTGATGGTCGCAAAAATCAGGATCAGAAACAGCATAGCTCCATTGTGCGGTGACCCGCTGTTCGGTCACAATGGTAGTTGTAAATGGCCTTTATGAGTACAAATGTAGTCATATATGTAGTCATATTTTCCACATTTTGGCATAATGAAAGTGGGTTTTTTTCCTCCCTCTCTTCTAAAGGTGCCAAAACTTCTTTCAAACCTATTTATAAGTGTTGTTGGCAACAATGGGGTTTTTTAAATAATTATTTATTTTCAAGGTAGTTTAGTTTTCCATGAAATAAATATATAATGTTGAAAAAAATTGTGTGTGTGTGTGTGTGCGCGGGGGGGGGGGTTGGGGGGACATTCATTCCATGACAATATATCTTGAATTGTTTAACATCATATTTTCCCCTATTATCACAATTTCATTATCCATCATTATTAAATGACATTCAAGTTTAACATATTAATACTTGGACAACAAATGGAAAATCCATGGATATAAATAGTTTTGGATTTATTTATTTTCCAATCATGGATGAATTTCATCTAATTATTTATTTATTTAATCGAAATCATAAATGAAATTCATCCATGCAAAAATGACATTCATCCATATGAATCTTTCATCTATGGACATATTCATCCATGTAAGTGGATTAAAATTCCATTAATTTATAAGTTTCAAGCTCAAAGATCAAAGTTTAGGCTTTGCATTCATTGTCAAGGACACAAAAAACCACAAAAACAAAGGCTAAAAGACTAAAGGTCTAACTTCCAAACAAGGAACAAAACAAGATTATGTAATTCAAAAACAAGAACACAAGATTTAAGACAACAAGAACACAAGATGCGAACAATAATTGTGAAAATGAATTTTTATTGTGCTAACATATGCACACATGCACATGAAAAAAACATGACAAGACTATGATGTAAAATTTGCCTAAGACTAATGTTGAATAGATTGAAGGAAATGAGAGGTCTTACTCCTATTTATATTCCTTCGGGGACCTAATTCAAAGAAATTTTCAAGGAAACTTCTATGTGTGCATCAAATGAGGAAGCTTTTTAAGAATCTTCCAAATTGAGAGTTGATTATGAATTAACTAAAACTTAATTGAAAATTAACTTGGACTTAATTAGGAGTCAATTAAAAGTAAAATAAAGTTGACTAAAAGCTAATTAGGACTTAATTAAAAGTTAACTATGATTTAACTAAAAGTTAACTAAGACATAATTGGGAATTAATTATGATTTAATTGAGACATAATTGGGAATTAATTAGGACTTAACTAAATGTTAACTAGGATTTAATTAAAATTTATAGTAGAATTTGAAAATGGTGTCTAATGTTTGCATCCATCATATTCATGCACAAGTCATCCTCAATTTGGGACCCAATGATTATGCATTTACAAAAAGCAATTTTTGGGTAGATGCATCTAAATTACAATGGCTCACTTTTTGCATCCTTATGGCTTTTTTGTAAAGTGTATTTTATTCAAATGTCACAAACACATTGTAAAATCATCAATTTGACAAATTTATTTATGGATTAAGATTGTTAACTTGAATAAATTTTTTTATTGAAAGATGAAATTCAATAAACATACACCAATCATATAATAATAAACTTTTAAAATGGACATATGGATTATAATTTGGGTTCTACATTAACATTCAAATGCATTTTTTGTTATGATTTCATCTCAATATTTTTTATAGGGAATTAATATATGGTACATGATAGAAAAAAAAAAAATGGATTGAAAAAAATTACAACAAATAATTATGGGTGCAAACAAGTTAATAAGAACCATTGGCACCCCCTTAAGTGATTGCTTTTTGTGGATTATTCTTGGAATATTCTCAGAAAAAGTCTTTGAATTTTAAAAAAAATACTTAATTTCTTTAATACTATTTTTTTAATAAATTTTGTTTTAAAAATTTGCAAAAAATGTCATTTTCAAAGTTTTCCAAATCCATTTACAAGTCTTCTTTTTGTTTAAAAGTAGTGCTTACAAGTCTTTTTACATTACTTTTGAAGGTCCAAATGTTAATGAAATAATTTCATATTTTGGACATTTATAGAATAAGATATTAGATTTGATAATGTGCAAAAAATTTAACTTATTTTCAAATTAAAATGTTTTAAAACAAATTTGGTGTAAAAAACACAAAATTAAGCAGTGGTTATGATTGCTTTTCAGTCCTACATGACTACACCTTTATGGATTTTTGGATGACTAGGTTTGGACTTTATTTCAAAAGTCCCAATCTTGGTCATTTTTTGTTGAATTAATATTTTTTTCCTTCTAACATGTATGTTAAAAAGTTTTCTAAATTGATAGCTTTTCATATGGACTTTATTAATTAATTAATCACCATGCAAGGCGCACTCAACATTGGTTTTCAGCATTTTTTTCCATTATAGTGTTAAGATATGGACTTTTGGGATTGGGTCTCTTGCCACTTTTGAACCACCTTAACTTGCATCTACCCTCCTCATCATTTTTGTTGGTGGGTAATTGTTAACTTCTTGTGTTTTCTTTTCTTATTGTAGTTGCATTTGTATTTCTAAGAACTACTCTAATACCAAGTGTTGTATCTCCTTGGGACATAGTACTAATGGGTGACCTTGCCCCTTGGCATTATGTTTTCTGGGTTGCCCTACCCAACAAAGTGTTATATTCTGGATAAGATATAGTTCCAAGATTGGCCACTTGTAGAGGTGTGTCATTTTTATAAACTATAAACCACCCCAAAAGGCTAGTGGGAATTCTTGGCCTAATGTTTTCTATTAGGTTAAAGTGGTACTTTAAAGATGATTGCTTCTATTGGTGTGGGTACTTAATTTTGCTAATACCCACTAGTTTTGGTTTTATGAACATCTTTGAATTAAAGAATCATGAGTTTTGGGTTTTGAAATAATAACATCAAATTTTACTTTTTTAATGTTGGTTGATTGTTGTTTTAAAGCTACGGCTACACTTGAGGGTATGTCAATTTTAAGTCAAAATTAAGAAATTGGATTTTCACATCACATTCTAACCTAAAATGGTAATTACCACTAAATTTGACATGGAATTAAAACTATTGTCCGAATGGTAATTAACATTAGATTTTATGGTCCAAACATTTATGCTATGGTTTTTCATTATTTAGGAGGCAATATTACCACTACAAATTTCATCCAATTAACTTCAAGTTGCGTAACATTTGCATCTTTCTCCTCATGCTTATTACATCCCTCTTTCCCTATGCATACTACTTGCACACAATCCTCAAGCTTCTAGAGCTCCATATAATGTTTCTTGCATTTCCCTTTTCAAATTCATATCTTTTGCGTTGTGATTATTCGCTCCATGTTTGCATGTTTGACAATTTGCTTGTTTTGCACTCTATTTGTTTACTTTACACTCTTACATGCTTGACGTCTTGCTCACTTTACACTTTGCATATTGAATCCACATTCCACTTGCAATGGGCACAATTACATAACAACACAAAGATGTAGCACATAAGTTGACCAAACACCTTCAATTGTAGTGATGTTTTTACTATTTATGTTCTTATCAATGAATCTTGAAATTCATCAAATATCAAATGTATCAGAATCTTTGTAGGAACAAAAGTCAATGCAACAAGAGGGCAAGGTCAAAGGTCAAGGGAGAAAGGAAAAAGGAAACTCATTTATTATGACAATGAGTAGTAATTAGAATCCTATGAGCCATCCCGAAAAAGTTAGATAACCAAATTCGGAGCATTTCTAGATAATTTCATTGATAAAAGCAAAATGTGATGAATATATGGCAAGTCTAGAACTAGTAGATCCTCAAGGTTAGTTCAAAACAACCATAGTGAAATCACACAAAATTGCAAAAGCCATCACACAAGATGGGAATTCACCTCACCATGCAATGGTTCTATGTGCAAAGATAAATGAGGCACCATCTACGGTGATTTCAACCATATTCACAATTATATGCAAGGCACTAGTCACTAGAAGAAATGTTGGGATATGCACTCATCCTATTTGCGACTACATGCGCCTATGTGTCATTTGTGACTACTTTTGCAACTACTTACTAACTTCACCAAATTGGGGAGGATTTGTGACTATATTGTGACTAATGTGCAACTCATATCTTTTTCATCCTCTTATGTGAATGCTTTTAGGATTATATTCATTCACGAATAAGCCCTCATGGCCCATTAATTGCATGTATAACAAAAATTTAATCACAAATTGATGAACAATGTGTATTATGGGCATGATATTTGGGGATGTATAATTAAAAAGTCTATTTATATTATAGTATAATATTTATTATGAATATTATCAACATATTTCTAGGGTTTAATGTAAAACTTTTATGAATTTACATTTAGGGTAATTTACAGGTGAATTTTTTTAAAAAACGTATATATATATATATATATATATACATAATCAATAATTATGATGTAATTAATTAATACTGAATATTTATTTAATTAACAATCACTAGTTATTAATAGTTGATAATTAGTAACTAGTTTTTATTATTTTAAAATTTCAGAATGAAATATTAATCAAGTTCAAAAATATTAATATTAATAAATTATCCATTATACACCAATTAATTTTCCATTTGGTATAAATTAAATAATAAGTAGTTGAAATTTAATATCCAAATATTTAAAATTAATAAACTAAAACCAGTTATTAATCAATTAATTATTGATTAATGAATTTTAATATGAACTGATTTTTTTAATCTCATTTTGATATTTTAAAATTATGAAATAACTATATAATAGTTATTGATAGATGTTTATTATTGATTAATTAATCAGTTAATAATAATTTTAAACTAATATTTGATGCCATTATAACCTTTTGTTAGTAATAGGTAGATAGGTAATAAGTAAATAAATATGGAGGTAATAAATAAATAGTAAGTAAATTGGTTGTAGGTAGATAGGAAGTTAGTGAATTACTTAATTAATTTGTGAATTAATCAATTAATGAATGAATCATTTACTTATGCAGTTGACACAATTGAAAGGGAAACCAAATTGTATGGAATAAAAAAATTAGTCACAAACTAATTGTAAACTATTTGCAACTAAGTTGCAGTTATATATTTTATTCCATATTGTTTGGTTTCCCTTTCAAGTGTTCCACCTATATAAATAGATGCATTGTAAACATTAAAATACGCAAGATTTGCAAAATGGGATGAGCCGATTGAAGAATCTTCACCCTAATTTGGTTATATCCAAAAATAAAACAAAAATTTGAAAAATGTCCTAAAACTTACTTACTTACATATTTCAACTCATTTACCTATTTCAACATATTTACTTACTTGCATTCCTAAATCTATTTACCTACTTCGACCTACCTACATTAGAAGAAAAAGGCCAATATGTGACCAATGCATTTAATACTATTTGCGACTATGTGGTTTTTACAACTAAATTTTTGCCTTTTGTGATTAGTCTATGACTAAATTGGTTTACATCTATATGTGGGTTGGATTTATCATCGAAGAGTAACCATTTAAACTCCCATTAGTTGTAAATGAATTGATGCTTAATTGCAATCAACATATGTTTATATACATCAATTATAATAATAATTTGATTTACGATTACACTTAATATTCATAATATTTTTATTGTAATTAATATATAATAATTATAGAATCATAATAATTTATTTATTTATACATTAATTATAATAGACACCTAATTTATCATTCAGTTTAATTATTCATTTTCTAAAATTTAAATATTGCAGCTATAATTAAATGAATTAATTTAATTTTTGTAATTGTAAGAATTACATTCCAAAGGATTATAATATTTTATTATGTACTTACAATATATAGTTTTTATTAATTTTAGAATAATTTCATTGCAAATTTAAAATAATAATAATACTAAATTATTTTACTTATTATTTATTACTATTTATATAAAATGAATCAATAATATTACAACATAAATTTTCACATTAATTAAAATGATATTCCATATTGATAAAAAAACTGCTCTATTTACAACATTTATGTTTTACTAAAAATTAAAAAATTGTATCATAATTGAAAAGTTATGTCCTTTGGGTAAGATTTTATTTCAGAATTTTATAATAAACTTAAAATAATGAACAAAGTTGCTATAATTACTTTATTTAAAAACAAAGATACACTGAAATAATTGTATGTATTACTCATTATTTACTTATTGACAGTAAATTGTTAATATAGAAACATAGAATTTTAAATTAATATTATTATTTTATAGCCAAATAAAATTATTATAATTATTCAATTTATTTTGTAAGTTATAACTAGAATACTCGAATAAATAATTTATTATTATAATTCATAAATTATAAATTATAAACTTATTTCTTATTTAAGTTTCTAGAATAATCAGAGTTTAATTAAAATAATTAATTTTATGACCATAACTACGTGGATTTTAATATTAAAAAAAATTTATTTCCTTAAACTATTTTGAAATAATAGATCAATTTTATAAATAATTATAAATGATTATATTTATTAATTATAAGTTCCACTAAATAATTATTGTTACAACATAAGTTTTTATATTATATAATTTATATTCTTATGTTAAAATAAATCAATTAATCTAATTAATGTTACATTATGTTAAAATCATTATAATTATTTTAGATAAGTATTACTTATAGTAACTTCATAATTATTTTCTAATTGAACATAATTATTAACAATCTGTAATTTATATTTTTAAATCTGAATTAAAATTTTGGAAAAATTATGATGTAGTTAAAATAATTTTTGGAATGATTATAATTGTAGGAATTATTAGAAATGATTTTTTTATAGAAAAATTTTGTAACTACTTATCTTTGATAAATATTTTATAGTAATATTACAGTAATTTAAAATTATTAATATATGTTTAGCAGAGTGTTGCATTCATAATTATTAATTAGCAATGGAAGAAACCATGTGTCTGATTGATAATTTTTTCACAATAATAATTGTATCTATACAGTAATCACAGTAATTCATTTAAGGTTATTTTCAGAATAAATATGTTTTTTAGGAATTTATTTCTAATAAAAATTATTATTTCATGATTTTAATTTGAAAATAAATATTTATAAATATTATTTTAAATTATAATAATTAAATTATAATATTAATTATATTCTCTACAATTCGACCAAATTTTAAAAAGCAATGAAATATTTTTAAATATCTAATTTATTTATTTATCTTTGAATATGTGTTGACAAGTTGTGGGTAACTAGATAAGTAATTAGTTAAATATTAAAAATTTATTAGTCATTTAAATAATTGATAATGAATACTTAATAGTTGTAGTGTATAATTTATACTTTTAATACATTTAAAGTTTAATCAATATTAATTAAATGATTATCAAATTAGTTAGTGAGTTATGTACTTGAATTGTTTATAAATTTATAAATTAAAAATAAAGGCAGGAAGAAAGTTTTGAAGTTGTAATTTAGTTTGTGAGAAAGTTGTAACTTCAAAACTTATCCCATATTGTTTGTTGTACATTTTTAGTTTGAACATTATATAAACAAGGGGTGTGGTCATCCAATTTCACATTAAAATATGTGTGCACATGGTATGAAGCATTCAAAAGGCTAACCCAAAACAAAAAGAAAAATTATGCACAATTTTAAACTACCTATTTCCCCAACCTACTTATTTACTTAACTAAGTAGGTGCCTAATTAGACCTACCCACCTAGGTTGACCTATGTACTTACCTACCTATATGAATAGGTATTTAGCCTAGGAAGGTAGGACCTACCTATTTATTTTATTACCTAAGTAAAAAAGTAAGTATTTATTTTAAATTTTTAAGCACCTACTTATGTACTTGTTTAGGTACCTACCAACCTAATATTAATATTTTGTATTAAACTTATTTTTAAATGCCACATGGCATATTTACATTGGGCGACATGTCATAATATAATTAATCCAAACATGTGAATTGAACATCCCAGATTATTTCAAAATAATAATGTTATTTATTTTAAATAATGAAATATTGGGACATGTGGCAACACATCATTTACCTTTAATAGTGACCTAAATAGTCGCATCTTAGTCGCATGTGACAATATGTATACAAATGGAATCAAAGGATGAACTTATATTTGTTAAGTTTTTTGTTCATCCAATACCCTTGTTGTTTGTGACCAATATCACATGCAACTTGTCTAAGGCAAGTGACGGGATTTTAGTTACAAATGTTGCTTGCGACTATAATTCAATTGTAAAGACCGGTTGAAATAGGAGTTTTTTTTTCTAGTGTTACCTACTTACTTACCTATCTTAGATTTCTTTACCTACCCACCTATTTATATTTTAAATGTTTCAAAAATCATAAATGTTGCCATCTAGCAAAGACATTAAAAATTAAATAATTGCAAAAAAAAATTTGGTAAAAAATTTGATTTAGTTAATATTCTTTGAATATGCCACTTGGCAACATGACAATGGTCAATAGAATTTGGTCACTAGCTATGTCTCATTATGTTAATGTCTACCATGTTTATTAGGTAAATGCAAGTTATGGTGGTTCATTTTTGACGATTTAAAACTCGTTACACGTCCCTAGGAAATTCATAAAAAATGTTCAAATGAACATGGTTGTTATTTTTTAAAATGTCATTATTATAATCTTTGATTGATAAATGTTCAATCACACAAAGAATTTCACAAATTTACATGGACATTTACATTAATAGAAGTTGATGTCATTTTTCAATTTTGGAAATCTTAAATGGATAACCCACCAAGTCCATATGAATAATGCCCTGAGTAAAAATATAGAAACGAAGTAATTAAAAATATTTTTTGAAATAATATGAAAATATAAGTTTTTAAAAAAAAAAGGATCATTTAGAAAGTTATTTATTAGAAATATATATTTGATGGCTCTAGCAAATCAAGTGTATCCCTTCGCAACAACTTTTAAAGTTAATCAAGCATGTTCGATGATTGGTTGCTATCTCCACCAAAATTTGGAAAAACATAATCGTTATGGAAATGTACATGCGGTAGAGAAATTGCGTCAATTGATTCAAACTTGGTACACCATGAGTGAGTATTTTGGGATAATGTTTTTGAAAAATAAACAAATATTGTAGCTCATAAGGACTTATGAAAATATGGTCCAATTTTAACCATTCAAAAATCTTTAACTATTAAATGGTTAAGGTTTTCAAAGAAAAGATTCTTTATTTGAATTTATCATTTCAGAATACATCATATTGTGAGCCCCAATAATAGATTTGGAATGTGAATCAATATAATTTTTTCTTCCATTTTATGATGTTTCAATCAAATGACCAATTCATATTTTTCAATTTCAAAAGTCCATTACTTTTAACAAATGATTTTTTTTATCAATAAATAATCACACATAATTTCTCTTGATAATAAAGTTCACTACACCAAAATGTGGAAAATATGATGACATATATGATTACATTTGTTGTTATAAAAATCATTTACAACTACCATGACTATAGTGCATACGGACTTGTCACAAATGCCATAGTCATTGATCATAATAATCACTCTTGTCTTTTATGAATACAAAGTGATATATATAATATTCATCATTATTATATTATATAGTTATAAATAAACAATAACTAGGAGATTTTGAATATTTTAATTATTTAATCCAAATTATCTTTTTCTTTCAATTTTAAAAAATTGAAAGTTTGAAAGGGATTCAACCTTACTTACCTAGGTAGGTAAAAAACTACCACTTACTTACTTGTGTAGATAGGCAAATAGGTAGGAAAGGGAAAATGTAGATAAAATGAATAGCCAGAAAGAGATTTCATTTACTTTGTAATTTCCACATATTGCGTCAAACAATTTTTCACACATCCAAAATTGGGACATGCATTTCTTTGTGATAAGTTAAGAAAAGACATGTTTTTTATATAGCTTGTGAGATGAAATTCAAACACAAAACATATGGGTCAAACCTTTAACTTACACCTTAGTTTTAAATTGAAATGCAACTAAACCATTTCAAAAAACCAACTTTAATTAGCAATATCTTTTTCATATTATGTCCAAATAAAATTATTTAAACTTCATTTTGGAATGTTTTAGAAAATCTACACAAAAATTATAATTCTTTTTTCAAAAAGTTGAATTAAAAAAAATTGCATGTAAATCTTGCATCTCAATACATTTCAACAACAATGTTTTGAAGAGATTTTCTTTTTTTAACCATCATTACCTTTTTCATACTTTGTCCAAATGAAAGAAAATTTAAAATATATGATTTTTTTGGTATTACATCACACATTTAAAACATGAAAGTTCATACGAATATTTCATAAAATATGATGTATCAACATATAATAATGTTATTCTCAAAACCATTTAATGTTACATAGTGTATTTAAAAAATATAATGCATTTAAATGTGGTATATTAAATACATACATGTTAATTTTTATTTTATAATATGATTTTGGTTATATAATTATAAACTAAGAATTAATTTGAAAATATAAATATATAAAAATGAAAATTTCATTATAAATTATAAATAATTTCTATATTATCATTTTATAAAAAAATATAAAAAAATATAGTCATATATTATATATAAATGATCTTCTATGAAAATAATATTGGATCCAAAAATATATATTTTTATGAAGTGCAACCCACAATAAAATACTAAATTTAGTTTTAAAATAATAATAATGTATACATAATTTTATATGATATGTAATTTATAATTTATATATATATGAGATATGATATATTATTTATTATATATTTTAATGTTAAAAAGAGTGAATTTTGAATTAGTTTTTTGTAAACATCTTTTAACATTTTATAAAATAAAGGTTAAGAAAAAAATGTCTTATTTTTCAGAGTTAAAAATAAAATTTTATTTAAATAAGATGTAATTTTCATTTAAAGCTCATAATATATGTACATAAATTAACAATCAATCATAGTATCATTGATTGATATAATAAATACATTGAAATAAATTTATATAAAAAAAATTTACATTAATTTTCAATATTAAATAATTAGGTAGAATATATTAGTATAAATAATATGTTAATTCATAATAATGTTTCTAAATGTATTATATGTTTATTATAAGTAATTATTTAATATAATCCGAAATATAGTAGAGTACTTAATTTTTAAAAAAATAAGAATATTAAATATTCTTTTGTATTTAAATAATACTTATTTATGTCATTATAAATAATATTGTAGTTGATAATAGAAAATATTAATTAATATTTTGATCATATAGTGCCTTAATATTTTAACTTAAATATCAACAAAAAACTAAATGAAATCATGAAATTACTTTAAATGATGAAAGGTAATTCATAAATAGACATGTAATATATAAATGATAACATTAAAATAGATAAGTAGTTAGTTAGATAGTTATCTAAATATAGGTAGGTAATATTTATACCTACTTACTTTTCCTTTTACCTAGGCAAACCTACATATTTATAAAAAATATTTCTATTATACCCTATATAAAGGGTTTTTAAGTTTAAAAATATAAATGGTTAATGGAATAGAAATATTTTTTAATTTAATAATAAGCCTTATGTTTTATACCTACATAAGTTTGTTATCTTTTTAGAACTTAATTATTACCTTACATTACATATTTAGTTCACAAATTAGTTACCTTACTAGGTTAACCTACATACTTATATTTTGTTTTTTTAAGCAATGAATGTTAGCAAAATATTTTAATTGTAAACTAGTTTGCCTATAATGGAAAAAGGTGTTTAGAATTTGAAAACACTAAAATTTTAATATTTAATAATGCACATATTCATTACATACAAAGATAATATTTTAAATTCATAATCAACATGGCTATAATTGCTAGTTGTAATCACACACATTAAAATTCAGGACTTTAGTTGATAACTTAATATTGTAATGATAGTTTTGGTAGAAAAGTTTGATAGTCATAAAAGACATGTCTTATATGACTATATGACTAGGGTGAAGACATAGTTGCAAAATGTCCTAGTCATGGATTCCACATTTTGACGTAATGGTTGATAGTTTAGATTCAAGACCTAGTTATTAAATTCAAGAGTATATTAATCACCATATGCATTTGAATGAAAGGTATTTTGGAACATTTGTTCATTTTGTTGCAAAAATGACCCATTCAACCATGCATTCCCTTATCGATTTCATGAAATTTACCTATTACTGCCATGTTCAAAATCATTTGTATTTAATAATGAGCTTAATTGCAAAAAATATATTTCTTGTATTAGAAACCATTGCAACAACTCATGACAAAAGAAAATTAAAATCACAAAAAAAGACAAGGGATTTATTGAAAGAATGAAATTGATGGAATAGATCAAGACATTGTAGTGTTGCAGCAAACCAAAATTGAAATGTTGTAACAAACAAAATGAAAATGAAACATTGCCCGATGAACAAAATCACTAAAGTGTTATAATGTAGCGAAACTAAAGCACTAAACAATGTCAAAAAACAGTTCTTATTTTTTTTGGTGACTATGAATGGAAACCTTTACAAAGCAAAGAATGAGAGATGGTGAATGATGTTGGGTAGTGTAAAAACTAAGAAATGCGAATGAAGAAGCAAAGGAACACACCATGGATAAAGGAGATAGACAATCTACCATTGCTTTAGTTTTCAAGACAATGTAGTATTGGTGAAAACAAAAAGTTGGAATGACAATGTTGTTTTTGCATGTTATGTACCTTTAGTAATGTGTGAATCCAAAAGTAAAAGTCATAATGATAACTTGGTTTTTATGGCAAAGAAGTTAGGGCATTGCATTAGCAAAACTTTTTCCACATTAACTTAGTGGTAATAAAAATTCAAAAATAGGCTCTACCTCTATATTGATTTTTGTTTCAAATTCCCTATAATGATTCAATATGTGGTGTATCAAAAAATAATAAATATTTATTTGAAATTCTTCTCTCCAAAATAATAAGAAAATTCTAATTAGGGACTTTTAAATGGTCAAAATTTAACCATGTTTTCATAAGTCCATAAAGTCATTGTTTTTCTTCAATTTTAATTTTTCATAAATGCATTTTCTTGAAATCTTTACTTGAACTCTTATTAATATTGATTTTATTAGTTCATTACTTAGCACATTATCCCCACCTAACCAATGATACCAAAACATTAGATTACACCACCAATTTAACATTATAAAATAATGTATAATTTTCATATGAACCTTTTAAAACTTTTTGAAAGGTTCCAATGAACCATTCATTGCATTCACCCATCTCCAATAACTACAATAGAGCAAGAACTAAATGTTGTATAATATTCGGTTTAAAATTGATTAGTTTTAAACCCAATTACCTAATAAAAGTCAACAATTGGCACAATAACTAGAAATGAAGAAAAATATCATACAATAATAGGATTAAAAAGAATTTACTAACCCATATGCCATATGCGTTAGTTGTATATACTATGTACCATTTATGGAAAGTTATGCAAGGTAAATATGGGGAGAAAGATAGTCAATTGTGTAGAGTTACATCCTTATAGGAATAGAGAACCCTAAATAGAAATACTTGGTTCATGAAAATGGACATAATAGGGTCTACAAAATATACTACACATGACACTAGAATATGGATTTTTTGAGGGCAACTTAGGGCTTGGCTCATGACACATGTGTGAGGTAAAATTATGTGGTTTCAATACATCCCATTTCAATATGTGCCACAACCGGCTACCTACTGGCAACCACTGAAAAGCAACCTGAGTTAATGAAATGATAGAAATGGCAATCATCTTGAACCTAGGGTTGTGGTGGTTGGGTTGGCATATTTTCAACCTCCCTTGCTCGCGGACACGCACTTTGCAAACTAGGTTGTGGCGAAATGGAGTTGACCTCCATGGCAACTTCTCCTTAGGTTTGAAGGAGTTGCCTTATTACACCCAAGTTCCATTCGATTAATGCAATCACAAGGAGTTGGTGGTACATCACGTGGACTTTTAGATCCTTTCTTTCTTTCGCATACCTTTGGGGTTGTAGTTTTTTTTTGTATTTTCTCCCTCCCCTTATATTTTAGAGGGGGTGTTCACCGTTTCCATGTTAGCATTACTTTATGAATTGTCAAAAGAGTTTTCCAAACTCCCAATTGTCCCCACCTCTCATTGAGGTCCTCAAGCAACAGTTTTGTTCACACACACACAGCCAAGGCCAATCAACCATGAGGCCCATTATATGATTGATTTATGTGTGGTGTAGCTAATCAACCATTGCTAGAGTCCAAACATTTGACCAGCTGAGGAGATTTTGCTTTCTGTGTGGGGACAAACACATATAACCACAGCTTCTTCATCAAGTTAAATGAAATAATAAAGCACATGAAAAATGCCACACTCTATTTGCAAAGAGTTGTTGGATATAGCACATTTCAAATTCTTCCTCTTGTTGTTCATCAGCCAAGAGTTTGTCCTCGTCGCGATGACCTTGCTGCGGAAATTTTGTTTTGTGAAAGGCCTCGGCTTAGGGTAGATCAGTTCGGTGAGGTATTCTGCTGGTACAGCAGGAGATGGCGGCAGGAGGCCTAAACCCTGTACAGCACGGCCTGCCTCCATCTATCATTATGCCAGGTAACGCCCTGACAACAACAGAGCATTACACTGCGGACCTCAGACTCCATCTTAAGTTCACATGGTGTAATTCCCTGCTAGCACAGTTGGGTGGTTCTTAGAATGAGGGACAGATACCTGCTGGTTATCAAACTGGGTATGTACTCCGTCATGGGTGATCAAAATTGTCAAAAGAATCAATTTTAGTAGATAATCACGATGCGCAGCAAATTAAAAAGTCAAAGAACCGACCATAGAACCGTTCATTTTTTGCTGAATCTTTCATGAAAACCATCAATTCTTTGCTCAACATATTAAAAAGTCAAAGAACTGAGCAGAGAACCTTTTGTCTTTTGCAAATTCTTTCATGAAAACAGTCAATTTTTTGAGGTTTCTGAAAGAACAGGAACCGGGAGGGTTTTTTTTCCAAAGAATTGAAACCAGTGATCCTTTGATTCTGAAATACTTAAAGAACCAGAACTGGTGGTTTCTTTAAAATTCAAAGAACTGCCCCGAACCGATATTTTCATCTTCCACTCCAACAAAAAGTGATGATCTATGAAAACAAAGAGGAGCAAAAATATAATCATAGACAAAGCTGTAAAACGAAGTCAAGAACTTGTGAGGGCTGGATCCTTCATTCTTGCTGGGGGTGACGGTGATGATTGGAGATGATGATTGGGGTTTGATGGAAGTAGGAAAAGACAAAGTTAGACTTCCATTTGAATTAGTTGGGCTCTCTCTCTCTCTCTATATATATATATTATTTCAACCTTTTCTATATAAAAATGTGGAATCTGCAAACTGTTTGGGGGAAAGAGGAAGCCTGGAGTTATGTTTACTATTTTTAACTTGATGAAAAGCATTTTCATAACTGAAGAGCTTATCTGAAGAGATTTTGGAGGTCTTTTGATGACCACTAATTTAAAACTATGACCACAAATTGATCTTCACCTTTGCAGTGTTTGTTTGTTTGGTTTTTGTGGGACAAAATCTGTTCATTTTTGGACAAAGAAATTTGGAATTTAATTTAAATTTAAAAAAAAAATGGACTTATTTTTCTAATCAAATTTGTTAAATTTCGCAAAAACTTTTGATATAAAAAAATTGGAAAAAAACACTGCACCAATGTTGAGATGGTGATAAAATTTTATAAATGGCTGGCAAATTGTCTTTTCTCATTTTTTCAATGTTGCCAGAGTGGCAATCATTAATAACAAGATTTAGCCACAGTTGGCTATGTAAAGCAGATTTTTTTCAAAATATTTCTATACGGTGGCTACCTATTAGAGCCTAAGGTGGAAATCTGGTGATTAAATTATTATTTTTTCAAAATCTTGCTAATTTAGGTCTTTTAAAAAATGAAATCCTTGGTTGATGTTGTTGGGTCATTTTTTTTTTGCAAATTGGAGAAAATGTACCACAATAAAAAACGAGTGATATTTTTAATCACCTGATTTTTTTCAATTTTCTGATGTTGAGTCATTGGCTAGCAAAAAATGGTGACAGTTTTTTAGAACTTGTCCAAATAATTTATAAACTAGTTTTAAAAAGTGCTATCAAACTAAAATCAGAGTCCAATGGTGAATTTTGTTTTGGAAATTATGCAATTCTTTTTGAGAAAAAGGGAATAAAACTGTGACAAAAAGTATGCCCTTTTTATTTATTATTTTCACATAAATTTGGTGATATTTCACATGAAAAAAACCTGGCACTGGGTGGTAGCCAAGCCCCTATTGAGGTGGCCACCAAATTGGATCAGTGTCCAGTGGTAGCTAAGCCAGTGAGCGTGCTTGCATCTCTAATTGCACAGAATTTTCCTGATTCAAAAAAATAGTTTTGAGAGAATTGGGACCTACAAAGTCATCTAAGAGAGCTTTGAGATCAACCCTATTGTTGTTTAACATATTTCTACAAACTTATATAAAATTTTCAAATTTGAAGCTGTTTCTAAAATATCAATAGCACAACATTATGAAATAAAAATAATTCTAATTTCGTAAATAGATTCTTAATAAAAGAAAAGAAAAATAAAATAAAAATAAAATCCCACATGCAAGCCATGTACACATGTCTACAAACCATGTACCTAGTCCCACTTGGTCAAATAGCAGAATTGGCCCTCCTAGGATCATTAAATAATTGGCTTGTTTTGCAAATTTTCCCTGTACAAAAATTCACTATAGTGAATAATAATTCAAGCGTGAAATTATTTCATGACTGAAATGTTTAATTATTACCCATTATATATTTCCTTCCACAGATGACGTGAAACAAATATTAATACTTTTGGTGAGCCCTGAAATGATGCCAAGAGAAATAATATGATTTAAAAATAATAATTGGGACATGTGTTAAATTCCTCACAACTTGGGGGTGGTCATGGTGTTGGCTCTTTCCTTTCTTCTGATTTATTTAATTATGTATTATTATGACTATTATTTTGTGTTGGCTTTTTGGACTGGTGCTAATAATTCCTCACTCATTTTTTCCTCCCAAAGCTGAGAGGGTTTAGGGTCCTCCTCGACTGGTCAACACACAGTAGGTACCTACCTTTTCAAGAACTGTCCCATGTACTAGGTCCTCCAACAAGTAACCTAGTTGCTTCTTCTTCTTCTTCTTC
>Ga0116230_10001784_pt1 | contig 20595 bp, 13 predicted proteins | sample S1TSphfallax_3_FD_88678 | JGI IMG/M metagenome (GOLD analysis project Ga0116230, IMG submission 88678) | Host-associated microbial communities from peat moss isolated from Minnesota, USA - S1T2_Fd - Sphagnum fallax MG | ecosystem: Host-associated > Plants > Peat moss > Unclassified | place... | reverse complement strand
TAGGGTAGGTACATAAAACAATTGACACAAGTGATGTGAGGAACAAAATCTCTAAGTAAAATGATCTGTACATAACTCAAAATTCTTGTTAAAGACTGGCTTGTAATGTGTCACATGCAAAACTTATAAGCATAAGTTCATTAAGACAACTCTTTAAAAACATTCAAGGATGCATTTGAACAATCTCATTGACCACAATTGTTTTCTTTGCATCACTAGAGAGAAAGTCTTAGATGATGCTATTACAATAACATGAAAGTGTCAGGTTACTGTTCCAAACAATTTAATGCTCCCTTTCTAATGATCTAAGTTGCCATATAATTTTTCTTCATCCCTAAGCGTAAGCCTAATGCAAGAGCTGCTCCGCATATTTTTGTGGATACCTATTTTCTACACTAATCCTACAACCAACCATAGTCCTGATGTCGTATGCATGGTGTTTGTGTTTAAATTTTGAAAAGTAGGTGGACGGGTGATTGAAAATCCTCAAGAGAAATGAGCCAAAGTTGACTAGAGGTAGAAAATTTGGGGCATCCTGCCTAGTTCTTGCAACCCTCAGAAACTCACAGTCTAAATCTGGTGGAATTCTTACTTACTTTTTCCTCAAAATCTGGCAACTTTTGTGGATTTTTGTTTTCCCAAAGAAACCTTTTGTAGAACTGACACTGGATTCACTCACCAAAACAAAACACTATTATCGTGTTTATTACTCGTCAACAGAGCTAGGCATTTGTGGGCCAGTAGGCCGTTAAAAAGGCTACATAAGTGGCCCAGGAATTTTTTTTTTTAAAATGAGAGAAACGTAACTGACCGCATGACCAAAAGTTTTTTGTACCCGGGCAAACAGTACATATCGAAGTTTTTAAAGATTTAACTTAGCTGACCTCATGACCAAGTTTTTTGTAGCCGGGAAACCGTACGTATCCAAAGTATTTGCACCCGGGAAATCGTAGGTACTCAAGGCTTTTGTACCCGGCAAACCGTAGGTATCCAAAGTTTTCTTTTGGGTACCCGTACCGTTGCTGGGACGTTGCTCCCCCGGGGAACTGATGTTGTTGGGCGTCACTGAGGAGCAAGCGGTCGAGCCTCGAGGATGTGCCCGGCGGCTGCGGATAAGAGTCTCAAGAAGAAACTCAATCTTTTGACGGGCACACGTGGGTTGGAAAAAGAAGAAGAAGGAGATTTGGGCATTGATTGTGTGTGTTGGAGTTTGTAGATTGATCATCAGCCCAGCCGGGCGCCACCCTTATATTAAGCTCATGATGTGGAGAGCTTCTCATTGTCTCGACTACAACTTAGCTAGTTAAGGTCTCTTTCCATTTGGTTACTATTTACAACTACACCACCCAGCTGGTACAGCTCAAATTTGCTTTCAGGAGGAGGAAGATCTCATGATCACTGAGTGTTGAAATCAGTGGAGTCGAGTTTTCATTCTATCTCTGACAAGTGGGTTGCTCTTGTTTGAACTAGACGACTAGAGTCTTAACTTTCCTGGCTGCCTGGCTGGTTGGCTGGCTGCAGTACTGCAGCAGTTCTCTGGTGCAATCGGAACCTTCAATCACCATGGGGGTCGTACTCCGGCCGGTGAACAAGCGAACGGTTTCTCGTCCCAGTCCTTTGAGGTTGTTGAACAAGGTTCATCTGCTGCCGTTGTTAACGGTGGTGGTGATTCTCTTTGCGTCGTCTCAGGGTGCGTCTGCTTAATCTGACTAGTTCTAATCCTCTTCTAACCTTGTAATTAACTGCATCCCTGCCTGCCTGCCTGCCTGTGTGGTAGCTAGAGTTCCATAGAAGATTTTCTCGGTTCACTTGTCATGAAAGAATCGCGATTGACGTTTTTGCAGGCTGGCAGAGTGTAGTTGAGTCGGGAATTTATAATTTCTAACGTCCTTACGGTATACATGCTGATCTTCTACCTCAATACTTGAGAAAGATGCAGAGTAATGAAGAATGAGAGGAGAAGATGCAAATTCTAGTGCTGCTGCTACTTGTAACTTGGTGTTACCTGAAGTGTTTGAAATTCATTACTTGTCATGGGAAAAACGGTAGCTGGGATCAGAACAAATTATAGAGTTCAAATAGGGAGCAAATTAGTCTTAAGAAGGAAAGTAGAAAGAACGATGGGAGAAGAAGACCCGAGCTAAGTGATCATGCAGGTATCATGATCCTGAATTACTAGCAGTCATTTAGCGAAATCTAATTGAGTGATCAATCATAAATCAGTCCTACAAGCTGTTTTAAGATGACAGACCCAAGTCATGGATATCATGAAGAGCGTTTCGAAGGACAAAGATCACGAATAATATCGTTTTTCAGTTTGGCTTTCCAACAGTGTATTTGAAAATTCTCGTTCAAGATTCGAGAATGACCAGCTGTTTGTTTTTGCATGATTTGCATATGGATTAACGAGCGTTCATATATCATGTGTGGGATTTGAAAAAGAGTGTGAAGGTTGTAGTGTGCTACCCAATGTTTACATTTTCAAGACGTCCACTAATTTCGAGTTCGAATTGGGATAAGTGTATTCCTAGCTGCCTGCCTCTTCACCTGGGTTCAATGGATTCACTGATCTTGTCTAACTTCTTCGTGTTGGAGTGCTGGCCCTGCGGCTGACTTCATCTTCGTCTAGTGATTTCCAAGTTATTTAAAAAAAAAAAAAACACTCCAACTAGCTAGTCTTTGAAGAACCATAAATTGCACATTATGAATCCCAAGGCACAGTTTCCATTTCAGTGGGATTGTTGGGGTAGTACTCATGGGTATGAAGAGTCTGATATTGAATCCAGTTAATTTTGTGTATGAATTTCTCACTTACTACACTCTGAGCAGCTGAGCTACTCAAACAATTTTTTTCAATTTCGTCTATTCTGGAACGTCCGTTTTGCAGTTAGTGGACCTGGTATTAGACTTACGAAATGTCTTCAAGGTTTTAGCAAGTTCACAAGAAGTTCGAATTTATGATCACAAAATTTTCCACTCAACCATCCTAGTCCTGAGCTTCGGACCCATTTACGTTATCTGCTGCACTTCAAGCCACGATATGAGCGTTTTGTAAAGAGCTCCACTTGACAATTTCTGAATATCCTGGTGTTAATTTCAAGTGCTTGGCAAGTTTAATCTAATCCACGATATTCTAAACCATCTTAGGCATGCATGTAAATCAAATCTTATCACCGGCCTAATGCCGTTGACTTTCTATAACAAGATGAATTAGCTGCAGCTGGTGTACAAATTCTCCTACCCACATCCTTCAATCTGGGAAACCCATTCCTAGCTAGTAGGCAAAGGACTAATTCTCATACCCCACTCTCATAACCTTTGCAACCTCCTTATGAGTTCTTCACAAAACGAGTCAGGATATAGGAGAGCTGTCTGAAGCGATTTTTCGCTTGCAGCACAGATTAAGATAGTCATGTTAGACTAGCACCCAATGGCAATCTGCTTAAACCAGTAGCTAGGCGCTACCTAGTACTGGCACTACTTTTAGTCTCCTGCAGGAAGCTGAGCGAGGAACTTCCTCACTGCAGAGCCGCTATACGAGAGGGAGAAAGAGCTGATCATCTAGGAACAATTTAGCGCTGATCTAGTGACAGTTTTTCAATGATGCAGGAGTTAGTGGACGCTCTCTGCTGTGGACAAAAGCGGCGCATCTGTTCTATGCAGCTCGAATAGTACCTGATGTCATCCCAGCATTGGCACCCAACTTCAAGAATCTGCCAGTGGCTTTCAATCGTACTAAAGTGTTCGATGGGGAACACTTGGGCCTCAACACGACAGCAGTGGAACCGCATGTGGACGTAGACAAGCTGGAGACATACAAATCATTCCATGGCTACTACACACTGGCGCTGGTGGATCCTGACGCTCCCGGTCCCCAGAACCGCAGCTTGGCCCAAGTTATACACTGGCTTGTCACCGACATTCCTTACAACCTCTCAAAATCTGAAGGTAAATTCATTCATTCTACCACACTCCCCCTCCCTCCCCACTCTCGCTGCAAATTCTTTCTTTTCTGACTTGTACCATAAGAACAGGGGTTTCTTAATGCTGCAATTTGTGATCAGTTTGCATGCCCCCCAAAAAGTCATTCATTGAATTGTGTAAATCTCATTGGGGAATTTCATTTCTTTGGTTTGGCCACCCATCTCATTACTCTTCCAAACTAAGCACATCTTAACTAGGTGTGAGAACTCTCCCCTTCCTCCTATGTGTTGTGATCTATGTGTGTTTAGGAATGGGGTAAAGCCCACAAGTTGGGGCATTTTTAAATCGAGGGATATTACACCTATTTAAGTTCACAATTCTATTTCCCTTGGACCAAGTGATCTTAAGGAGTTGGGGGCAAGATTCCTCTTTTTTTTTAGGAGGGCTAAAATTCATGTGGATATATATAATAAGGTGTCTTCTAAATACACTAGAAATTATTATTGTCTCAGCAATGTGAGAGCCAAATAGGTTCCTAAGTTGATTTGGGGCTCTGACCATTGTCGGTTGGGTAAGTGCTTTGCTATGATATAACTGTGGGTAAATAACAGGTTAAATATATATATATATCCTACCCTGAACTGATATTTCTAACCCCTACCCAACACTGGTTCTAACAACTTGGTTCAATAATTCATCCCCGGTTACACCTTAGCCTGATCTATTATTATTACAGTTCTGAGAGTCTTAAGTTGATTTAGAGAGCACAGTTGAGGTGCCTTCTCGTTGATAACAAATAAGTTAATGGGGGAAATGCAGCAATATCTAGTGGCGGGACAGTGCTCGCATCATACTTACTTCCTACACCAATCATTGGCACACACCGATATACACTACTCCTGTTTGAGCAAGTAAGTACATACTACACATCTCCAAATTTGAATCAGAATCATAACCAAACCCTGAATTATTATTTTTTCAAGAACTAGACCAAGACTGGAAGCAAGGTTTCAATTTTTTTTGTGTGGAATCAAAACTTGAACTGAAACTATTTTAAATTCTTTTGAAGAACCCAGAACCAGATGTTCTTCACAAAAATCAAGAACCACCCAACACTGGTTTTTTCATATGCTTCCTAAATTTAATCAAAAAATTTAAGGGACACATCTTGATCAAAAGAGGATAAGATTACCATAACTACCAAAAGTTTTCCAAAAACCCAAATATTCCCAAAAGAGGCATAACAACACCCTTTTTCGTGATGCATTCAGATTGGTTCATTTGAGTTATCTATTGAGTTAAAACTTCTTATCAAATAATAAATTTATGACACCCAATAATGTGTGGTCATCTATAAGGCAAAGCCCCAAGGTGTTCCCAAAGTAAGGGGCCTAGGACAAGGTGGTAGCCAAGTTTGGCCCCACACTTGGGCAGAATCCCCGCACACGCATGGGTAAAGTGGGCCTTACCCATTGTAAAGCATGAAACAATTATATCATTCATGAACTTAAATATACCTAGATCAAGAGGGGGTGAGGTTTTTATTCCTACTTAGAGGTATAAAATTCCTCTCATTTTTAAAGAATAGCCGTAATATTCCTCCTCTTTTCTAGGAATGATCTGCTTTTTTCTTGGTCCAGAATTTAAGTAAACAAAAAGATTGTTAAGCCCAACATTGTCATTGGCAATATTGACATATACCATAGCTTAAGGTCAGTTTCCACATTGACAAAATGAATAATTAAACTTTTTCAAAAATTAATTAGTTTTTATGAATTTGAAATTGTTATTTTTTCATAATCTCCTATGAAGAATGAAGTTATTCACAGGGTAGCCTGCAATAATTATGATGATTTTCAACACCCCAACATCATTTTTGCACAAAAATTCATTTCACTATTTGAAGATTATTTAATGACAAAACAGACCCTAGGGTAAAGTATTGTCATGTAAGTCAATAGTTTGTCTATCTGAAAGACAATTTATCTCATGCTAGATCAAGTTTACTTGTGCAATTCCCAGAAGTTCAAACTCCAAACCACTTCATCAAGTTTTCCCTTGATTGTGTTTTGAGATTGTTTTAAGGAGATTGATGAAACATAACTTAGTTTGTGCTAATTTTGTTATTCTTGTGTACTGATGATGTTTGCAGCCAACTGCACCCTTCTTACCACCAGCACCTACCTCACGAATTTTTTTCAACATAACAACATGGGCCAAGGAATATAACCTAGGAGATCCTGTGGCTGGGGTCTTTTTCAGAGCAACAAAAGGTGAATATTGATCACCTTTAGGAAACCATGTAGAGGTTCAAAATTCAAACCTCAATAATACTGATTTAAGTAAATATGGTTCTTATTTCATTGATCAAGCTCTAAGCATGAATTTCAGCAGTGTATCAAGATATAAGTGAACAAGATTTCCCTTCACTTTCCTTCTTTAATGTGCTTCTTGTGACTGGTGAGGGCTCTGTAAAATAATTTGTTCCTTTGCCTCTTTGTGACTCTCTTTGGGTTTTGCTCATGTGGCTTGGACTTGGGTCCTCTCTCTTTGTTCTTCCTTTTCCCCCCTTTGCCGGATGCTTTGTTTAATGGAGCTTGCTAGGGTTTCATCACAAACAAGATTGTTTTCAAGCTTTCTCCCAAGACTCAATTTGTCACTATGTGGTGCCTCATGAAGTCCAACAACATATTTACTAGAGTTTTCTAGATTGGTATCTTGTATGCAGTGGGGGTCAAATAGGTATTAAAATAACCAGAATTAAGTCCATTGGTTTCATAAAATGGTATAATTATATGCCCTTTTCACTCTATTGACAGCATAATTTCTGAATTGTAGTCAAAGTGGTGATCATCCAGAGACTAATTTAGCCAAATTTGGCTACATATTAGATATAAAAGTAGAAAAAAACAGAATCCTTCTAAATTCTTGCCTACCCAGTGGAACTTATCATAAGAATCTGGCCATTTGGATTGATGTTTCTTCAAACTACGGTGAAGTTGGGCTATTTTTCCCATGAAAAATGGTTTGTGTAGGTCAAAATGAAAAGAGATGTCATTCTTTACTACTTATTGTAGTAGAAAGAACACCAATCCCTAGTACAAGAATCATTGCTCATTTAAATCTTAGCATGAAGAACACTTACTGATTCATAATTTAGAGGGCCATCTGCAACAGCACAAATAGGCGAATTTGGCGAGGGGTTCCTTTTTGGAGCAAGTAACCACATAATCTAAGTTGATCCTATTACTAGTCTGTTGAAAATGTGGAAATCAAACTAAATGCAATTTGCATAATTTGTAACACTAAAAGCCCATGCAAGCAAACAATAACATAATGAATATAGGTGCATGGAGTATATGAGCTTGTTTATTTTATTGATATGTACCCCACAACGCAAATGTAAACTCCAATTATGTACATTTTGTAATGAATATTTTTGTCACTTTTTAGAACAGTGAAAAGACCTTTTTATCCAAAGAATCTAGTGAAGCCACTGTTTTCATATTACTACTTTTTTGCAAAGCGTTTTCAGCATGCCAAAGGTCTTTCCAAATGGTATGCCGCCATTAAACATTTTATTGAAAAATGATGATGAGAGCCTATGTCACTTATTGAAAAGGATTGAGCTACAAACATACATAGGTGGTGGACAACTTACTTTTCTTCAATTTTTAATGTTGTGTGATATACTAGCATCCCAAAAGCAATGTAGCATTAAATGCTTAGGCTCTCTACAACCTGTCCAAAAAGATTTTTTAAATATGGTACAAGCAATGCCCTCCCCCTCTAAAATCCACATAGAAATGTGGAGAATTTTTTTCTTTTTTTTTGGATTTGTGCGAAATTTTGCACAAATAACTATGGCTGGTGGTGGATATTCAAAGCACCGATGTTGGCAAACTGGACCCAATTATCATTGTTCAACTTAGAATGGAGATGCTGGAAGCTTCAATAATCCAATAGAATCCTATTGCCAAAAGAAAATAGTGATGACTACCTAAGGGGGCCCATTTGATCCTTTGGGTACACCATAGTGGTCCCCAAAAGAGAAGTTAACTTAGAAAGTGGAAAAACACAGGATCAACTATAATTCCCAAGGCTGTAGTAAGAAATTGACAAATAGCATAGTACCTAGGCTGGCTAATTACTACTTAATCATTTTTGGAATTGCCAATTTTTTTGAAAAATACTTACATGCTATGCTGAAAATTTGCAAGAAGTTCTTAAACACACTAGCTTAGTTACTTATTACAGTGCCTAATTGTTAAATGTTATTATTCTTACTACCAAAAGTAAATGACAAAAATATTATTATTATCAGGCACCTTGCTGCCAAACAAGCTGAGGTACTCTAAGGTAATGATTTTACAATTTGTAACGCCCCTACAAGGAAGAAAATTATGACAACACATTTTCTATATCATGAATGTCAACATGCAACATAAGTTTCGTGCAAGAATGCCATAGTGTACACTATTTCACACATCTGTCTATGAAGTAAGGTAGTTTGTTTTGTCTTGGCATGCTGATATCTCCCAAACCATAGTGCTTCATGTTGTGCTCTTGGTACGTTCTGAAAACTCTCATTGAGTAAGGGTGCATCAACTTGGTTTGTCTGTTTGGAGTTCTCTGGTGTGGAAGCTATTGATTATTGAACCATTTTCTCAATGTAAATTAAATAAAATCGAAACTGAAAACTGTAATGGAATTTGGGGTTAGATTTGATTCTCACACATTGATGGCGACAATTTTTAGAAATCAGTGCTTAAAAAAACAGTTGAAATGTGGCGACTCACCCGTCCAGGACCAGAAAATATGGCAACTATCTTCAAACTTTTGGAAATTTTTGATAGAAAACTGGCCAATGTTTTCAAAAAGCAAAGAGAATAGGCAACGGAATCTTCCTGTCTCAGACTTTATTGGTTTCCAGGATGTGTGAATTCACCACAAACGAAACTCAAATATGCACTAAGGTAGGACTGCCCATCATCATCACTACCCTATGACCGAACACTTCTAGATCTTTGTCATCTGTGCTTCATTTTGAGTGGTTTAAAATGTTGTGAGAGCACCACATCAAGCTCTAGAAATCATCTTCGAAGTGCAAAGGAAAAGGAGTAATGGAAAAATAGCCAGAAGAAAAATAAGCTTTTCAACTTACAAATAGCGGTTTTTTTCCCTCTCTTTGGACCCCTCCTACTTTCAAAGCTTCTAACTTTCTCATTTCTTGTTCATTTTACAAATCATCTTTGGACTGTAATAGCAACAGAGCAACATATCAAGAATTTTTGGGGTGCTCAGGAACCGGCTTGTAGTGTTCTGTGGGTTGTTTTATCTCAGTTCTTGACCCCCCAACTTTTGGGGGCTGGGGTGGGTGGGGTGGGGGAGGCGGTGGCCATAACTTTCTCATTTCTAATCCATTCTTGAAAAAATCTAGTGCATTAGATGTGTCAAGACAAGGCATTTAAGTGTTGTTTGGACACCAGAAACAATGGAGCCCTTTCCTTGATCCGGCCGGCCTTGAGCGCTTAATTGTTTGCTCACCGACCATTCTACCTTACACACCTTTCACAACTACTCTATACACACCACTTCGCTGTTGGTGCAAGTGTGAAGTCATTACCCAACTACTTTTTCCTTCCAAAACCAGCAGTTTGGCTTATCCAGAGAAATTGTCTCAATGACCAAACATTATTCAAAATTCAATATCTCTAGTTGAGTGTAAAACTTATGAAATTGCCTCCATTTAAATCCTACTTATTGAGGGCTTTTCAACAATATGAAGAGCCTGGGCAAAGGCATCATGGTCTGTGAGATTTCAACTGAACAAACAAGCGAGATGCCTTCCTTATAGATAGATTATGATCTTTTATCCTTGATGATTTATAATAGCAATTGAGACTATATTTTTGAAACATGTAATGCATGCTTCAATTACTGTAATATTCTTGATACATTACAACATTCTTGAAACTTTTGATAGTGTGAACAATGTTTTATTTTCAAATTTTTGATGTAACTAAGGTGATGATCATCCATAAGCCAAATAGCCAAATAGAGGTGTTTGTGGATTTTGACAAATTTTCCAAATGATTTTGTGACAAAAACATTCAATTTTTTTAAAACATTGTGGAATCTTGCACCCAAAAAAAAGTTTGGTGTTAGGATATGTGGTGGTAAGGTGGATAAAAAAGAAACAAAGAAAAACATTCACAAATGTCCATTTTGTAGTGTATAATATATGGTTTTCATAATTACATGTTAAAATTTAATATCAACATTTGATCATATAATCTTATTGATAGTAGAATCTAATAACATATATATATTATTCCTATTACATAATATTGTCATGCTGCATCATAGCTAAATAATGAGAATGTGGAAATCAATTAATTCATACTCATTACTTACTGAAACTAGTGTATAATCGTTAGTGGCCACCATCTCCATGTTACAAAACAGTGTTAGAAATTGGAACACATTTTATTCTCAAACTATATTAGTTTAAATTATGGTAACTTAAATACAAGTCCATGTACAATATCATATATTATGACAACTTGGGCTCTGCGTTGCTTTGCACTACCAACTATGATCAACTCTTTAGTTTTTGTATTTTAATGGAAATGACAACACAATTGCCATAATACCTTTTCAGGTTTGGTAGTAATTATACAGTTTTGAAAATGTTGGGTAATTAGAAAATGCTCATTTGAGGACAAATTTAAGATAATTATCACCCATAAGGTAAACATCATCAATCACTTGCCTATGACTGAACACTTATTATATGTTCATCATATGTGCTTCATTATGAGTGATTTAAAATGTTATGGGAGTGGTACTCAAGCTGTAGAAATTATGTTTGAAATGAAAAGGAAAAAGAGTAATGAAAAAATTATAATAAGAAAAGTAAGCTTTTCAATTTACAAATTGTTTTTTTTTTCTTTTCTTCTCTTTGGACCCCTCTTACTTTCGAAGCTTCTAACTTTCTCATTTCTTGTTCATTTTACATGGTTTAAAATGTTATAAAAACGTCACCTGAAGTTCTACAAATCATCTTAGAACTCTTTTAGTAACAGAGCAACATACAAAGAATTGTTTGGGTGTTTGAGAACCGGCCTTTGTAGCATTTGATGGTTTATTTTTTTAGTGTTTAATTTCTTTTATTTTGGGGTTGTCACTTTCCCAATTCTATTTCATTTTTTCACAACTTTTAGTACACCAAATACGCCAACAGGAGGGTTCAAGTTTTTTGAAATCAGAAACAACAGAACCCTCCCCTTGGATCTAGCCTGTCTTGAGCATTTAAGTGTTTGATCACTGGCCAACTTAGCCTAATGCTAAGTTTGTGAAAGTTGCATGCCAATTTTCTTTGGTGCGTAAAGTCTCTATCACATCACTTCACTTTCTTTTCCTTCGCAAGGTTTACAAGTTGTAAGTGCAATGATGTCTTGCATGAGGTAAGTGTGGGTAGAGTTGAAAAAGGTGTTCAAAGGGGAGTCACAAAAGAAAACTATAGAAATAGAACTTGAGAAAAGAGTTATAAAAATAAAAAAATAAAGAAAAGTTGAAAATTGTGAGAAGTTTCTCATGTGAAAATAACCAAATCAATTGTGGAGGCACATGTGAAGAGAGTAGGTAACCTTGAATTAGAATTGACAACATTGAAAAAATAAATAAAGAGAAAAAATAAGATCGTGATCATACAACAACATCAAAGGAGAGCAGAATACCAAAATTGGTGGATACCATGAGCCAATGTAAAGGAGGTATCCAATAGTTGATAAGATTTTTCCTTATAATTTGGTGGAACAATCATCTCCTCATTCTTGCAAAAAGAAGCAGTAGAAAGTGTTATAAAAGGTCTCATTTTGCTAAACAAGTCCAAAGAACCTACCAAAGAATTTGCCTATATTTGTTGCCAAAATTTCATAAATTGTTATTTTTACTACTGAAGTGGATTTTGAAAAATAAAATAATTATTCAGCACCCATTTAATGAACAAGAAATGTTTGGAAAATATCAATTGTATCATCACAGCTCAGGGTAATAAATCTGAATATAATTAAAATTTGGTGCACATGCACCATCACTAAGTAATAAATTTCTTTCAAGTCTTGGGACAAGACCATGTGAAAAAATTAGGTCCCCGCCCAATTTGTAGGTAGTTTTTTCACCAGTTCTATGGGGTCCTTTCTTAGGTTTTAGGGAGTTGTAGAAAATTTGGAATGGAAAAGAGGTTCACCATAGATGTCATACCAGACACATAGATGACATGGGTGGGATACCTTTTATCCATGGATTATTGTGGAATGGCATAGATGACATGGGTGGGATACCTTTTATCCATGGATTATTGTGGAATGGCATAGATGACATGGGTGGGATACCTTTTATCCATGGATTATTGTGGAATGGCATAGATGCCATGGGTGGGATACCTTGTTACTTGCTTACATGGCGGTAGTATGCCAAAGACAAAGAAAAATTGATGGTCAAATGACTTGAGCCTAGGGGTTTTGTTGGGCTCATCCATGTAATGATAATGATGTGGCAAAGTTATGGTATTATCTATGCACTCAAGAACTTTGACATGTTTATCTAACACTTGCCCAAAATGCCATTAAAAAGTGAAGAAGCCCAAGGTGGAATTGAAGTCATAGACAAAAAATCATGAAGACAATTCAAACAAGGGGTTAATAAGGCAGAGTTAAAACAATCAGTATAGTTGGATTGAATGTAGGAAATCATAGAAGCTTGATGGAGATTAAATGACAAACCAAAAAAAAGTTGAATAAAGTGTGTTTGTGCTGGTATTTTGAAACTACCTATGTCTTTAGGTCAACCCATCCTCTTAATAAGTTAATACACTATCCAAATGTCATTCAAACCACCGATTGTGTATCCATAAAAGATTTGTTCTTTACCAAAAAACATACGTTATTTTTGGAATAAAATACGAATTATAAGGGTTGACCAATTATACCCAAGACAATATTTTCACCTCTTGAATGGGATGGTGATTTAAACACAAAATGTGTTTTAACAAAAGACAAGAATTATTTTTTTCAGATCTCGATGCTTCGAGAAATTTTCATCTTTAATGACTCAATGACTGTTAAGTAATTGAGGAGAAGTTATTTTGCACATTCAATTGTGATAATTGTGAAGATATCCTTGTCATTCTGATAAACTACAACAATTTTCCAACCTCATCCAAGCATAAGATATTGGATTGACAAATCATGTTTGTCCTATACAGTGATAGGGTGGCATGTTCAAGTGATTGGATAACTACCAAACATAGCTACCACAGGTCTGAACTTAAAAAATATCATGGCACCGCATTGGTTTGTTTGTTTTGTTTGTTATGTTGTTTTTTGCCAAAGCACTATGCCCCACTGTGCTTTGGGTACTACGGGTGCACTGCACTGAGGTGATTTCATAATTTTAAAGCTTACAATGCAAGAATTTGGAGTATTGAACAATTTTGTTATTGAAAACTCAATAAAAACCAAAGCTAAAAATTTAGGGAATCTTAGGCATGAATCGTGATCACTGATCAGGGTTTGTTTTTCCAATTTTGTCAAGAAGGCTAGGTGGACTGCTAATCATCCAGAAGAGGAATGAGCCAAATTTGGCTACACGTCAGAGAGGATAGTAGAGATATTTTGGAATCCTGCCTAGTTTTGGTGATCAACCAAAACTCATTGTCTAAATCTGGCAACTTCTAACATTTTCTCCTCAAAATATGGCAACTTTTGTGTAACTTTTCCAAAGAAACCCTTTGAGCAATTCGCACTAGATTTTGTTTTGGATCACCTCAATGTGAAAATTCACCCCCAAACAAAAACACTGATCATGCTCTTCTTATTGTTCGGAAGCCCTTAATCCTCATGAGACTCCATGGAGGTTTTAATTCAATAATTTTGAAACCTAAGGCGTTGGAGATATTGAATTCTAGTTTACCAGTGTTTGTGGCTAGAATCATCGGTGGAAGAGTGAAGGTGTACCAGGCAGTGTGACATGAAATTAGGTCCAGTGTGAATGTGGCAACCTTTGGATGAAGACTTTCTTAATTGATTTTTCTGCTACTGATGAAATGCGAAGAAGTGCCAAAACACAAAACGGGTGATGGATCAGTTTAAAAAGAATTGGAGAGATAAGCATCTCTTTAAGTGTCTATGTAATTTGCTGTTGGCCTTGCCTTGGTAGGCAAGGATATGGCAAGGATATTGTGTTTAGATTCATTATAAAGTATAGTAGCTTAAGGGATTTTGACCCCTAGGTAATAGGTGTATTTTTATATGAGGATTGTTGAAAGATGATATTTTGGCTTGTGTTGAAGGTTGAGATTAGTTATAGAGTTATAATATCGTGATTTTTTTATTCTCTTAAAGGATTTTTTGAAGATTTTATTTTTGCATGGTGAAATACTTGAGTTTTCCTAATTCTTTTTTTGCCTTAAGGTACTTTTTAATGTAAATGGCAAGGCTATAGTGTGATACACCCCTTGTTGTTTTGTTTTCTGGTAAGTAAATCTTTGGTGGCTTAATGAATGTGTTCAAATGGTTGTGAGTTACGTGGGGAGCCTCCACATTTGAACATGGCGGTCAAGACTTCAAAGTGTTCACTAGACATTGGTGATGGCTAAAGCGAGCAACATTGGGTTTGTTAAAGATAGCAATGAACTGTTTTAGTTCATTTTGTGATGGACCTGCTAAATTATCTCAGCTACCGATCTAGCTGATTTCTCTCACCCACCAACACATGCTACTAGCTAGTGTAGGTCTATTGACACCTGATCTTTAGGATCGTATTAATTCCTTTGGCTATATATATTTTCTCACTTGGCATCTCAATAAAATAACTTTCTTTGTTTCTTTTGCAAAATCAGTCCAGTGACGAGAGAGCATGAATGCTTAGAGAATATTCTTATTGATCATGAGGCTTGTTGTTCTACTGACACAAACAAGTTTAGATGGAGTCCTCACTATCTCAACAAGTTAGGGCCCATAAGGGCTAGCATCAATCATAACAAAGTTTTTAGGGGATATCTTCCATCTTTGGAAGCTTAAAATGCAAATTTTGTCAAAGGAAAATGAATTTTGGGGCATTGTGTTAGGGACAAAGGTTAAACTAGCAATCAATTTCGTAGACTAGAAAAAGAAAGATAGGAAAGTTAGGATCTTCATCATCATGGGCTTGCATGACATTTTGTTTCAAAACCTCATTGGAGCAAAAACAACAAAAGAAACTTGGAATTGTCTCTTGAAAATATATGAAGTTAAAGGTCTAGCAAATACATTTATTTAGAGATGTCAATTCTTTGCTTACAAAACGATTTTCACTAACAATATGCTAGATCACATTAACAAAATTAAGTCCACGGGTCAGCAACTTGAAGCAATAAAGGTGAAGCTTGAGACAAATGATCTTGTGATGTTGTTGTTGTGCAACCTCCAAAGTCTTACAACTTGATAGTTGCACCAGAATCCAAGGAAAAAATTGATCTGAACATTGAGTTTGTTATAGTTAGACTTCTCCATGAAAAGTTGAAGAAAAAGGATGCTAAAGGTTCGAATGAAGGAAGGTCTGCTTTGGTTGTTCACATGTTCAAAGCCACATTTAACAATTCTACAATAGATCAGAAGTTGGCCACTAAAAGGGACAAGAAAAAATATCTATGCAACTATTATAAGAAATCTAGCCATTGGGCTCCAAACTACAAGAAAAAGGCAACATACTTGAAAAAGTAGACACATACCCAAAAAATGGTTATCATAGCTGAAGAAGCTTTTTTTACAATGACAAATGTTTTACACAATGAGTCTTGGTATATTGACTTGGGAGCTTCTCAACACCTAACATTTTAGAGAGATTTTTTTTTTGACTACAATAGCATCCTTAAATGATCCATCTACATGGGGGACAATTTTGTCCAATAGGTTATTGGAAAGGGAAGTGTTATTATATCCATGAAAATAAAAGATTGCAAAATCAAGGGAACATTGCATGAAGTACTACATGTCCCAGGTCTTGTTAAGAATTTATTTTTAATACACAAAGCCACCATTCAAGCTCTAAAAATAGAATTTGAACAGGATGGTTGTAGTATTAAGAATAATGTTGGAAAGGTTTTGCAAAAGCTATACAAGAGATTAGCTTATACAAGCTACTATGTTCACAGGTTCTAGAAAGTGTTCAAGTTATAGAATATCTAGAGAATGTTAGTACTCAAGTTATTAGAGAGAAAGACAACTTGATGATTTGGCATGAGAGATTTGGTCATTTAGGGGAGCAAAATCTAAAGCTCCTCATACGAAAAATTCTAACCACCAAAATGGATCCAAACTTGACTAGCAACTTGCTTTTTGTGTGGGTTGTCCTAATTGGAAGCAATGCAAGAATCCATTCCAAAAAAGAGATCCCAAGAAAATATGGCAAAGTCCTTTGGAGTTGGTCCACACATATTTGTGCAAACCAATGAAGCCCACTGTAGTGGCAGGGGTTCAATTCTTCATGACATTCACTGATGACTACATTAAGGTGGTTTGGACTTACAAAAGTCAGAAGCCTTGGTAATGTTTAAAGAGTTCCAAACTATGGTGGAAAATAGCTTGGAAAGGAAGATAAAAGTTGTTCACAACAACAACAATGTTGAGTTCACTTCAAAAGCCTTCAAAAACTATTGCAAGGCTAAAGGCACCATACACCCTTCAATCAAATGGAATAGCAGAAAGGATCAACTAAACCTTGGTGGAAATGGCATGGTGCATGTTTCACAACAAGGGTCTAATTCATAGTCTATGGGTGGAAGCCGTAGTCACAACTACAGACTTGAAGAATAACAGTCTTGTAGTTGTTTGGAAGGAGTAACCTTGTTGGAGGCTGGAGTGCAGAAAAACCCATTGTAAATCATCTCAAAGTTTTTTGCAACATTGCTTTTGTCCTTAAGCCAAAAAGACTAAGATCAAAATTGGATAATAAGACCACCCAAGGTTTGCTTGTGGGCTACGAAAGGAAATCATATAGGGTATGGATTTCAGCTCAAAGGAAGCCATACATTAGCAAAGACATTTTGGTGATCAAAAATCCATTGACTCCCATGGTTTCAGTGGGAGAGAACACCAAACCTAACAACGAAATTGTTAGAAATCAACAAATCAATGGAGATCAAAAATCTGAAGCTATTATTGAAGAAAATACCATCCATGATTCAAAGTTTCGAAAAACACTTCAAAGAACTAAAAGGGAAAGAAAATTTCCAAAAAGGTTAAAGGATTTTGTAGCAATCGCTAAATATGCCAACATAGCAAGGTTTCTAAAAGATCCAACAACTTTGACAGAAGCTCTTGCAGAAGATGATGCAAATTAGTGGAAAGCAGCAATTGAAGAATAGATAGAGTCTTTGAAAAAGAACAACACATGGGTGTTGTCGAAGTTGTCAAAGAACTGTAAAGCGATTAGATGTAAATGGCTATTCCAAACCAAGAGAAATGCTCAAGGCGAGATTGTGCATCACAAAGCAAGGCTTGTGGCTAAAGGATGCATGCAAAAACATGGATTCGACTTCAACGATACTTTTGCTCCAGTAGTGAAGCTCACTTCAACCAAAGTGTTGTTAGCCATTGCAGCATTATAGGATTTGGAGGTGTACCAGGCTGATTTCAAAAGTGTGTTTTTAAATGGGGATTTAGACAAAGTCGTCTTCATGGCACAACCAAATGGGCAGATTCTTACGGTGAAAAGGACCTTGTCTGTAAGCTACAAAAGTCCTTGTATGGACTGAAACAAAGGTCAAGGGCATGGCACCAAAAATTGGACAATTTTCTTTAGGAAAATGGGTTCCAAAGGTTGGAATCAGATCATAATGTTTACATCAATGCACATGTGATCATTGCTGTATACATGGATGATCTTCTCATTTTTGCACAGGGTGCAGAAGTTTTTCATTGGCTGAAGAACATACTTTGTGAAAAAAATTCAATGACTGATTTAGGAGATGTTAAGTTTATTTTGGGACTCCAGGGGACAGAAGCCAAAGAAGTATTACCTTAGGCCAATCCAGTTACATTGCAAGCACCTTGACAAAATTCCAAATGGATGCATACAATCCAGTTGCTACCCCTCTAGAAGCAGGTGCTAAACTTTCCAAGAAGCAAAGTCCTAGCTTAGAGAAAGAAGAATCTGAGATGGCTAATATTCCATACAGGAGAGCTGTAGGTAGCTTAATGTATTGCATGGTTGGCACAAGACCAAATATAGCTACAGCAGTGGGAGTTGTTGCCCGATACTTGAACAACCCTCAACTTGCACATTGGCAGGTAGTCAAAAGACTTTTGAGATATCTGCAAGGTTTGTAGAGTCTTGTGTTATGATACTCTCCTAATCTTCTTAACAAGAAGACCTTGGAGCTTTGTGGTTTTTGTGATTCGTAGTGGGGAGGTGATGTTGACACAAGGAGATCAACAACTGGCTATGTTTTTCTTTTGGGAGGAGCACCTGTTTCTTGGGCCAGTAAGAAGAAATCAACAATTGCTCTTTCTTCTACAGAAGCAGAATACATGGTATGCACTCATGCAACAAAGGAGGTTTTGTGGCTTAGAAGGTTCTTGGGTGAAGTGGGATACATGCAGAAAAATGCAACCCTCATACTCAACAACAGTCACGGGAGCTTGGCTTTGTTAAAGAGTCCAGTACATCACCTACACACAAAGCACATAGATGTCCAGTTCCATTTTGTGAGGGAACATATGACCTCCAATGAAGTTTTGTTTAACTACTGCTCTACTAAGGAGATGGCTGCTGACATTTTTACCAAGGCAGTCACCAGAGATCAGTTTGAAACTTGCAGGAGCAAGGTAGGATTAGTGTATCACAAATAGAAAAAGACTGTCATTGAGTGGGAGTGATAAAGACAGCAATGAGCTATCTTAGTTTATTTTGTGATGGACCTGCTAAATTATCTGAGCCACCAATCCAGCTGATTTCTCTCACCCACCAACACATGCTGCTAGCTAGTGTAGATCTCTTGATTTTCACCTGATCTTTAGGATCGTATTAATTCCTTTGGCTGTATATATTTGCCCGCTTGGCATCTCAATAAAATAACCTTCTTTATTTTTCTTGCAAAATCAGTCCAGTGACCAAAGAGCATGAGTGCTTAGAGAATATTCTTATTGATCATGAGGCTTGTTGTTCTACTGCTGCAAAGAAGTTCTAGATGGAGTCCTCACTATCTCAACAGGGTTGTTTTGATGTAAATCAATGAGATGCGGGGTGAGAAGACTACACAGCCAAGGGAAATTTGTGATGAAAGATTCAGCAAGGGCGAGCAGCTGCAAGATAAGTATCAGAAGATTTTTCTGGTTAGGATGGGGGTGTTTTTGCGTGTTGGTCTGTCCAGAAGTTGTAAGTTGCATGCATTCTGTGTGAATAGTTTTGGAGATGAATGCTCCAGACTGTGTTTGTGGTTTCCAGTCACCTGTTTTTAGATTTTCGCTTCATTGAGCTTGATGACAGAAGACCAGGGAAGTTCATGTAGACATCAATTAGGGATTAGGTGTTTAAGTGATGAAGGGTACAGGGGATTACTGAGCTCATCTATGGAGCCATCAAATTCCTAGGAGTGATTGTGCCTGGGAAGAATTTCATCTTGTGAGGGTATTGTGGGTTGTTGGGAATCCTCTTGGGAATGGGGGTGAGTACCTATATCTACAGGAGCTCCAAGTGAAAATTACCATATGGACTTCATGGGCTATATGTTGTAGTTATTTGGCAGATTAACCCTTGTCAAGACCTTTAGTTTCTGGAAATGGGAGCATTAGGATGTTCATTAAACAAACTGGTGGGACAGAATGGGAATATCTCTAGGTTGAACATGTTCAGTTAAGCATCTACGATGCCCACAAAAGACTCTGGTAGTTCATGAGAGAGTACGAAGGATCTGATTCACACTGAATTTATTTATTAAAATAGGGATTGTGTTTATGAGACAACTTGCATCCAATTTGGCTGAGACGTATGTTGGTTGCTGCATCAGTGTCTCTGCAGTTGGAAGTTTAATATGAGGTTAACAAGAGTGTTGGTCATGTTGTATTTGAGATATAGGGTGTATTGCAATTAGTCTACTACCCTTCTTTTGGGTATCAGAGTCAGTTGATCATTCTGTTGTTATAGAATTAGGACATCAAGCTTGCCTTCCAGAAGTGATGCAACAACATGTCCGTTTCCAGCAATGAAAAAAATCTAGTTTTAACATCACTAATCAATTAGATTATGAACAGCATATTTTAGATAGGTTTGATTATTTAGAGAATTTTAATGTCCCTAGTATTGGTTATGTTGTGTTGCGCTTGGTAGGATTTGGAGTGGTGAATGTCATAGGTTTTGATCCAACAGAAGTTGCAATAGGTGATATTGCTGTGAAGGTAACCCACAGTGGATTTCTGTCAAAAGTCTATGCCTGGGTGAAGCTTCAAAATGGACCACGGGGATGGGGATTGTTGCACAACCCCAGGGCAGATATTATTTCACCTCATATTTGGCATAGGATATCTGCATCAGATTATGAGACAATAACTGATGTACCAAGACATGTGGAGACATCTGGATCCCAAAACTTCCCATATCTCAACATCATTACATACGATTTTTCAT
>Ga0116230_10001782_pt1 | contig 20600 bp, 19 predicted proteins | sample S1TSphfallax_3_FD_88678 | JGI IMG/M metagenome (GOLD analysis project Ga0116230, IMG submission 88678) | Host-associated microbial communities from peat moss isolated from Minnesota, USA - S1T2_Fd - Sphagnum fallax MG | ecosystem: Host-associated > Plants > Peat moss > Unclassified | place... | reverse complement strand
GGTTTCTTTGAAGATCATATTTTTGCAAGGTGAAATATTTGAATTTTCATAATTCTTCTTTTGCCTTAAGATATTTTTTAATGTAAATGACAAGGCCCCAGTGTGACACACTCCTTGTGCTTTGGACTATCCTCCAAATATGATATATGCAACATCTTTGCAACAGTTCTAAAGTTGTAAAGCGTTAATCTACTCCCATAGTTTTTGGACATAACTTCTGGAAAACAAACACATACCTACCAATAAGTTTGGCCACAAGTTGCATAGGGTGAGACCTCCAACACAATTCCAACTTCAATAGATTTTCTTATGAACTATCTTATGCATGGAGAATGAAACAAGAACAAAATGAGGTCCATTTGGACTTGACAGCCCAAACATATATATATATATATATAATTATTTTTCTAGAGATTTCCACATATATTGCCCGGGTGGACCATAAAACATCCCAATATCACCTTTCATCTACACATGCATCCATCAATTCCCTTGTGGTTCACAAATGTTTAATTCATGATTTGCCTCATGCTATATACTATGGATCAACAACAGTGTGTATAGGCATTCTGAAAAAGCAAGGCTGAAACTCCATTATGGTTCATCATAGTTGAAATAAGGGACCTATGACAAGGTGAGAGCCCCATTTTTGGGAATGTCCCCAGCCATGGGCCTTAAGCCTACAGAAAAGCACCAGGGCAAACTTTATCATTAGCCTAAACATATCTAAATCCCCAAGTGAAAAAGGACTAGGAAGCGTGTTGCCAAAGGTCTGTCTAGGCTACTGGCTACTGTTTTAATGGTCCTGAACAAAAAAGTGCTACCAATTAAGGCGAAATCTGCCTGCAGATGCTTGCCACTGATGCTAAAGAACATGATCCCCTAGCCTATACTCATGACTTCACTCCTTGGTCAATAAAGCTTGGCAGAGTAGTGTCAACTATTGTACCTGCCGCCCATGCTGGAATATTAATACCGAAATATTTAATTGCAACAAGTACTGAGATTTTGATAGCCATAAATCTTCGTTAATTTTCTGATACATGAAAATTTTCTTACAGGTTCCAACTACTTTTGTATGAACAGAAGAAGTCTGTGAAAGGTCTCTGTAGGGTTACTTTCAACTCACAAGCTCAAGCCTCGAATGATGAAATTTACAGCAATTTCAACCACAACAACTCTTGTGTTGATTAATTTGCAAAATATTTTAATAACTCTTACCAAACATGAGTACCAAGCTAGGGTTATAATGATAGCAGGATTGGAAGGAGGAGAAAATGTAAAAAGAGAACTAGACACAAAAGGTCCATGGACCCTCACTTGGTGGGAGGAGAAGGTCTATTTGACAATGGGTTTTTTTTTTTTGGGTGAAGTGGTGACATGGATGGAAGATACTTCATGTGTGCAACTCCACATATATTAAATTTGTTGCAAGTTAGATGCACGGGAGAAATAAAATGTTATTTATGAAATTTGCAACAATTCCAAAACAAGTTTAAAGTTGAGATTCAAGGTTCATAGAGTGAATTTTTTTTAAAACATCTTGCATTGATTTTGACCCTAGAAGTCTAGGGCTTGGGAAATCAAAGGTGATGGTTGTTGAAAGCCAATTATAAAAAAAATTGGGAATTATTTTTTGAAATTTGTCCTTTCATTAATTAAAATGAGGCTTTTGGGGTGGGTATTTCTTAGCGGTACCACCCAAGTAAACCTTCACCCAAATGGTAGTGGGGAGCCCATTTTGAAAATATGGCAAAACATTTAAACATTTTCAAACATTGCAAAAACTGATTTTTGTCTATTGTTTTCATAATGACAAATAGCAATGATTCTTGAAAGGTTGCAATCATCTAAAATAAGTCATGAAATTCAAAGAGGACTTAAGTTCACCTTGCATGTGTCCATAATATAACACAAAGATCAATTGCAATTTCAATTTGACCTTGTGTGTAATATTAAAAAACACCCCCACATGATCATTGTCTAAATAGCAAATGGAAAATTGTTTTACATTGAACTTGCAACAATTTTGAGAATGTTGATCCCAAAATGGCCTATCAACAATTAGAAAAGCCAAGAAATCCTAATAATTCACATTTGTTGATCTACTTTTCAATTGACATGGTTAGTAAAGGCCAACAACATGCAAGAAGCTAAGTTCCCAACATGATATGAACATCATGGAAACAACCCTTCCCAAAATACAAATCCTTTTTGAATTTCTAGAACTACAACTTAATCGTGCAAGCATGTGATATCAAATGACCAAAGGCCAAGCTCTTGGAGAAGTTTGCTTGCCCATCATTCACAAAATTCCATGCAACTTGTGCAAGTGTATTTGTAGCCACTTGAAACTTCCTAATGGCTACCACCAATGGGTCGTAGGGATGATGAATGTTAATCAATCAAAGTCCAATGTGATGAACACCAACCTTTTTCCCAATAACACCTTTTCCTTTTCTACTTTGTAGACATCTTGAACATCTACACACATCATAGTCATCAATACAATAATTACAATATTGTTACAATAGACGTCAATAATAATAAAATGCAAATTTCATATTCAAACCTTATGTTTGGCCATAGCTTTTCAAAATCCTTAATTAACCATTGACTATTGTAAAATTTCATTGATGCTCTACCACAAAAAAAAAATGAACACAATGTTCAAGAAATCCATCATGGCAATGCATACTTATATTTATTGATTTTACTTCTTACCTATGGTTGGATGGCACAAGAATGCAATAAAAAATACAAATGCTGCAAGAAGAGATAGATTAGTGGTTGTCTTTCACCATTTTTCCTACATCAAGACTTTAACCGTACATGTTAGGTCTGTTGTACCAACAACTCCTCTTGCCATCATCTCATTACTATTATTGTTCTCAAATCCCCCTCTCAAAACCTTAGAACACACTTATCCCTAAATGCTTTACTCTTATTGTTCTCAAATCCCCCTTTCCAAACCTTAGAACACACTTATCCCTGAATACTTGCCACTGATGAAAACTCCAACATATTACAAAGGTCTATAAATATCTTCATTAATCCCATCTAATAAGGTTTGATAGATTCATGAGAACTTTTAAAGGACCAATGAAATTGTTAGAAAAAATTCATTTTCTTAATGCTCAATAAAATAGGGTTACATATAGGCATGAAGATTGGTAGTTTGAATTTTTTTTTAAAATTATTTTCATTGAAGTAACTGTCAAAATGTGTGATTATTTATAAACAAGGTTCTAACAGATTTTTTTCTTTCCTACAACTCCGACCAATTCAGGTTTTAAAATAGCATTTGAGAACTCAAACGAGGACAGGGCGACGCGGCCTCATGAGCGTTCAGTATTTCTGGAAGTCGCTCAAGGTCTTCTCCTCAAGAAGAAAATGGGTACGAACAAAATCAATGAGGACTAATGAACACAGGTATCTAAAGTTAACACTTACTGGAATTAACACTCACGATCAATGTGGTGATGAAGAGAATCAGTAAAATATATGTAGGGAGCACTACTAGCCTATGCCGCTGACGTTGGCCGCTCAAGGCTTACCCTTGCGCCTGTGAATCTACGAAATGCAAGCAAAAGCTTTACCACTTGAGGCCAAAACTTACCCACAAACTTGTGCGCGGGTGTGTGGTTCAATCAAAGTAGTCATTTGCAGTACTGAGAAGCTTGAGTCTCGTTTATGTGTGTGTATGTTTTGTTTTGGTTCTGTTTTTTAATAAAAAAAATTTACGGCATGCAAATGGTCTATTCTTCCACCATATAGAAACCGATCATTGTGACAAAAGTTTTTGTGGTTTTCCTTCCAGGTGGACTCTGATTCAGCATGATGCAAGGGATTTTATGTAAACTCGGAGGAGCTTTGCTTTCCATGCTTAGCAACTGTATTGGAACACGTTTCCACGTTGGAGCAACTCCGCAAGGTTCGACTTCCAATGTTGTTACTGCTTGTCATATTTCTTCAGACGTGGATGAAGTGTTAGTTCAAGAAGAAGCGCCGGCAATTTCTAAACAAGCTGTTAATCCTTCCCCGCGTCATGCTGAAGCTTCGGTGGTGGCTCCACGAAGGTCAAAATATTCTCGTGAGATTGGCCTTGTTCATGAGTCTTCGTACTATAATGAAGAGGAAGTAGCGGATCTAGCTGCTTCTGACCATGCCACATTAGCTTGTTCTTCAAGCTTTGTTGTTGCCGAGGTGGTTGGAGAAGCTCTAACTGGTGAGTTGCACGCTACTAAACCTTCCCGGTATGTTGAAGAGCCCGTAGCTCCAGCTTCCGATGACGCTGCTATTAATGCTTCAGGCTTTGCTCAAGATCAGGCGGTTTCGGACACTCTTAGAACTTTTGATCATCACACTGACTATCCTTCCCGACCTGTTGAAGAGGTGCCGGCAGCTCCGGACCTTGTTCCACTCCATGTTAAAGCCGTGATTCCACAAGGTACAATTTCCTCTGCCATGTATGCGTGACCCTGGTGTTCTTAGTGGGGCGTAGATTTTTGAAGGTGATTGCAAAATTTTATCCTAAGCAACTTTTTGTAGTTTTTTTGATGGAAGACAATATACATAACAATCTCGAGATTATCACAACATTGTCCTGAATAGAAAGTGTTCTTAAGCATAATAAGAATATCATAATTTCAAAAGATGAAATAAATACAACTTGTTTTGCTAAAGAACGCACACCCTCTTTTTAACACGGAAAAACATGGAAGACATTATGTTGCATCCACCACTTTGCACCCAAAAAAACTAGAAGAAGTATCCATACGTAAAACTTATGTGCATGTTTTGATATATGTATTGACCTCAATAGAACCGACAACAAACCACTAGGATGTTTAAAATTGGACTTAAGACGGTTGCAAGTCTTAACAACCTTTCTCGACGATCCGGCTATGTTTGTTTTGGTAAATTGTTGAAATGGTTTGGTGCAGGTTCAGCCTCCAATCACGACACTACTGCTCATAATTCTCTGGCGGTTCAAGAAGGTCAACCGCGACATTTCAAGGTCCAGGTAAAGTTGATGCACAATGAAAGTGGTTTTGTGAACTGCGAGCTGCAGTTGCAGTTGACGGGAAATGCTAAACATTATGAATCATCAATCTGCATCATCGACCTGAAGGACTTGGAGGACGCAATACAGGGAAAGTACAAACCGGTTGATATCACATCCGGGCTTGCACGGTTCGATTTCACTAGGACTCCGCTCCATGCCCAGGCTGTAGCAATATCTTGTTGCGCAGAGAATCCACGTCCATGGTTTGAGGTGGAACCAGACCTCATTCGGTTGCTACTGAGCAGTTGTGTAGACTTAGAAATATCATTTGTCACGCAAAGTTCTGAAAAGAAGTTACGGAGTCGGTGGTGGTCAAGCACGCCCGATGGCAGCAGGAGATCATGGGCATGGTAAACACCCTCGAAATTCCATCAAGCTACCGTATGGGTCAAGAAGCTATCGATCGATTCTCTGGGCTATTCTTCGCGGTTCTATGTTTTGCGTGGTTAAACCACATGCCCAACCTTGTGAAGTTGGTCGTGTATTTACGGCCATGGTTAGCGTGTCCGATATCGCAAGATCAAGCTCTTGTGGTCTCTACACTGATGAAGTGCAACAGCATGCAACAGGTCGCCGAGCTGCTCTTAAAGTTCAACCCAAGCCTTCTTCGTTCCATGTCGGATCAAGCTAAAGAATTGTTCCGAATCGAGGAGAAGTTGTACAAGCCAAGCTTCCTACTGAACCAAAACATCCACGAGCTAGCCCCTTTAATCCTTCTGGGGCAGCAGTACGAGCCAAGCATCTTACCTTGGTCGAAGTGCCCGTTGAATGCAGTAGGAAAACCTTTCATTTTCACTCGACTAGCAGGGCTGCCGAGGAGCGTTCAAGATGTGCTGCGATGCTACGCAGAAACAGTAAGACTCGTCCACACACTTGACAAAGTGCGAAACAAGTTCTGGAAATTCGATGCTCGTGTCAGTGGATTGAGGTCGCCGTGGTCGACGAAGAATTCCAAGCAATCTTGGCAGAACATCACACTCGAAGTTGAGATGGAATGTGAAGTAGTTCCAAATTGTGATCTTGCCCTCAAACTTTCGAACCTGAAATTTATCAACGGTGGTTTTCACAATTACAGTATAGACCCAGTTCCAGCTCCAGGGCCGAACTTGGGTTCTTCTTGTCACACGTTGCTCTGTGTGTTACACCAAAGGTGGAGCGAGAAGACTGTGAACTCACAAAACTTGAAGTTGACACGGCTTTGAACCAAACCTATGACTTTGCCGGAGCAAATGCATCCGGGTGGACTGGCACACTAAACTTGAAAAGTGCACCAACGGTGGCCTTCAACCAAACAACAACAGCAACTCTAGCGGCCAAGAATGTGATGGATTGGTATCATGCACATGGCAGAGAGCTCCATGATCGCAAGTCTGGGACATTCTCTTGGACATTGAATCGCTTGGGCGGAATTCCTTTTAATTACCAAGAGCCATATCCTTTCCCGACAGGCACAAATTTTGCAGGATGGTCATCGTCATTGCTCTTCGATAAGTATGGCAGTGTGGTGTTCACAGATAAAATGTACCCTGACAAGATCACATGGATGCTGGCACCCAAGATGGAAGGGAGAACGGTAGAGTGGCTCGTTTCAGTGGAGTTTGGTGTGACCATCCTGAACAACATCCGGTCACGAAGAATAAAGGGCCGGTCTCTCACGTTTAGCTGTACAAAACCCTTGGAATACAAGCTTATTTCTCCAATGACACGAGACTGAACTTGGTGAGCTCAAACTTGAACATCATTCAAGTAACATGATTTCTCGAACTTCACACTGACAGCATGTTTGCATGATCTGCAATTTGCTGGACTTGACTTCTTGCTTCAAGTACTAGATCATGCCACTGAGATCATGTCTTATAAGTGGATTAACAATTGTTTGCTTGCTCTTCACCACCGCTTAAGGCAAAGGATATAGAAGAATATATACATCTCCCAAGGACGGAAGAATAATTTTCTTGCTGCATATTTCTGAAACAGAAGAAGTGTGATGCCCCCTTTTTATGTAGATCTGTTTCCTCTTTTCTGAAACAATACTAATACTCCAGCTTAGTTCTGATAAAGCAAGATCATTAGCTTGGCCAGACTCCGCCAAGGGTGATGAGAATGGTTGGAAGAGAAATTCCAGGTTTTCGCTGAAAAATGTTTGTCACTACTGTAGCCCCTATACAGTACCATCTCTACTTCCATGAAACACTCTGTATGTTTTGCAAGATGCTAGCTGCATTCATGCTCTCCAGCAGCACTTACATTCCCTGAATTTGGTGGTTGTTTGCATGGAGTTCCAACAAAGAACACAGAGGCAGAGAGAATCACTTGAAACCTTAATGCACTCGGGCAAAATTAGGGACCTTCAACTCTCATTCTGTCAAAAACAAAACACACTCGCGTGCTTACAATATTGAACCTGCAAGAAACAAACTTCGCCAGGTTGACATCAAAAATCTTCAACCATTTCTCTGAAAATCCTCCTCTTCCCAAAGTCTTTGCTCCCATGAATATCGTACAAGGAGATGCCCAACTCGCAGCGATCACTATTATTGTATGCATCTCACTGACGAGCATTTTTTTCCGTCTTGGTGCAGAATTTGTGTTCTAATTAATCTTTTACTACTTTTGCATTTGCATCCCATTATAAAATCTGCTACCTACTCTTCGGATTATTGTGGGGTTCAAGGGTTTAGGAGTATCCGAATTTTTCCGAAGCCAATTTTGTGCTTCCAAACGAGACCGCAAACAATAATAATTACCCAAACTCCACACAAACAACTTCGAAATTGGAAAGTTGAATCCCTGCTTCTACTAAGCCAAGAAATGCACGAACTCGTGATACCTCAAGGTGGATGGATTAAGCTTAGTTGTGATCAATTGTCGTCTACGGGACAAAAGATTAGTGCGAAGATGAGCGACGAATTGAATGAAGGGAGCTGGAAAGAGAGGATCTGAAGCTGGCCAATAACAAGTGTCCTTGAATGTTCCAGTAGTTAGTAGTGCACTTCAAACCCTAAAACCACCATGATGAAATTCAACCAAAGAAATCTCTCTATGGAGTGGGATCTTGTGGGCAGCAAGAAGTCCTTAGCAGTAGGAAGGAGGATGGCGATGCACATGATGCTGTTTTTGAAGTTCTGAAGTTAGCAGATATGATTTGCAGCTGGTGAATGAAAGAGAGACGGATCCTGCTGCATTGGGCAGCTGAGGAAGAAGAAGAAGAAGAAGAGCTTCTGAAAACCTTGGGATTCGGAAAAAAAGTGCGAACTTTGTAGTTGTTTTGGGGGATCAGTCACGCACAGTCTCTCTTGATCGGGGTGGTGGAGCCATGTCGCAGGAGCTGAATTCTATTCTGGTCAGGAGTTGTTGTGGCGTGGTAGCATTATCACCGCGCTTCGTATTGCAAGCCGCTTCTGCTCGGGTTTCTCTCCTCATTCCTGGATTCTCTAACTGTCAAGGATGGTGTGATTGCTTTGTTTCTTGTTGTTTCCATACTGGTGGTAATCCTGCTCCTCAATGTGTCTGGTAGCATTATTGTTTTGATGAGGAGCTTTCAAATCCTCTCACTTTTGTGTTTGTTGGTGTTTTGTCTTCGTCTTTGTTCTGTTTGGCGTCGTCTTTCAGGTGTGTGGGGCTAGAGGCGTAGCATTGAAGCTGTGCTGCAGAAACAGCCTCGACTTAAGCGCATCTGGAAGGGGATGGAACCGCTGGGGGGTTCAAAATTGGCAGGGGAAGAAGCATGATGCTACAAGAACAAGACATGTGCTGGTTCGTGCTGATTATGGTGGTCGACATGGCTTTGGAACTCAGCCTGCCAAAAAATCCAAGGTTCAATCCCTCCCTACTCTCTCACTAGGAGTAATGAACTATTCCATTGCACCTTCTGAAATGCAGAGAGTAATCCAGTTGTAGATTGTTCGGGCAAAAAGAAAGGCTGTAGTCTAGGCCTAATTTTACAAATTCTGTTGCAGAAAGGAAGTCGAACACAGCGCCGCAAGCAAGAGCAAGACCCTATAGTGCAAGCCCAGTAAGAACAAGCTGCTACCATTTCTTCTCCACATGCCACCAAACATCTGTGAGGTTAGGGTTAGCGGCAGGATCTGAAATTTGCAGAATAGGATTTACAGCATGTTTTTGTCCATTCTGGATGATTGATCAATGTTTTACTTCATGGTGCTGTAGGCAAATTTTACAAGAGAAGCAAAAACAGAACAGGGAGGATTTGCCATCTACAGGTAGGTTGATGCAAAGATGGGAAGATTCATTATGCAGTCAGATGTATTGGAGAGTTGTATGTGAGATAGTTATGCTCAGAACCCAACTCCACTATTCTTGGTAACATGAGGTGCTCTGCTATGATTTAGTTGCATTTGAGAGTCATCTTTGCTCTTCCCCTGCATGCTGTACATTCCAATTTTGTTCAATCACTCAGGCTAAGCATTGACAAAATGTCTGTTCACACCCTGCAGTAGCTGGGCCAGCACCAACATTGGCAGCAGAGGCATCAGAGGAGCTGGTCGAGGATGTCAAAGATGAGAAAAGTTTTGAAGAACAACTTGAAGTAATAAAAAGGTACCTTGGCCTCAACACATGATTTGGTGGGCCATGATACATTTCAGGCAGGTGTTTTCATGAAATCTTTGTGTTTATGAGCTATGGACAGACCAGTTCATAAAAGGTTGACATCTGAAGTTAGATCTGTGCAGGTCTGCTAAAGAGCAGAAGGCACTTCAAGAAGCTAAGAAATATGGACCCATTGACTATGACTCTCCTCCACCTGCACCGCAACAATCCAGTTGGACTGACAACATCACCACAAAGGTAAGTGCATGTTCCTTGTACATAATCCTACAAGCTCTGAACCCACAGTGCTATAACTGTCCCAAAACATACCTTTCCTGGTTTAACAAGTAGTGGAATTCTCGCAAGTGATCAGATGCAGCTTTTGAAGCTTAAATGCTCCTGAGGGAATTGTGGTTCTGCTGGACCAGATTGGTATTGGTGTAGCCATCTTGGTATTTGGAGCCATCTTTGCTTTTGGAGACTTTCTACCTTCTGGCAGGTGATGGCAGGTGTACTGTTTTCCAGTCTCAACCTAAGAAAATACAGGCACTATGCTTCTAGTGTTCCTCTAGTGTGACTTGTGACCTAAAGTCATACTGCCTAGTTTGTAAAACCTCCTTCGACTTGCAAAGGGGTTGATTATTCATGCTTTGGAATAGGACTGCACTGTAATCAGCTACAGTTTTGCTATTCTTTGTCATGCTCTTGCAAGTGATGGGTTTGCTGAGTCACATCACTCATATTGCATTCGGGACTTCTGTATGCAGCCCTGGGCAGGACTCAAGCAAAACACTTGAGCAGAAGAAGCTGCCTCCAGAGGAAGCTGCAAAGCTCAAGGTAAGATCAAGAGGATGCAAGCACATGCAATGCTGGTGCTTGATCTTACATGTGTAGATTAGTTGTGTATGTTCATGCTTCTTGATAAACCAGCTAACAGTATACACAACACATGCTCAAACTCTCTAAAGTTACAAATCTCTTGCAGGTACAAGCACAGGGTTTTGAGGATACATTGAAATCAACTCCTGAAGATCAAGCCTCTCTTGAGGTTGTCACTTACTCTTGTCCACATGGATGTTTAAGTGGCTTCAGTTCTACAGAGGGGAAATTGCAACTCTAGTGCAAGCAGCAATGCACTGCAAAGTGTGCAGTTTTTCCATTGCATCTTACTAGCCCACTGAACATCAGTGTAAAGTCATGCTTACTCAACACTTTGCCAAAATGAACAGGAATTGCATTCAATGACTGCAGGGTGCAGGTGTGATATATGCAGAACTGGGAGAGTATGATAAAGCTGTGACCTACCTGACCAAGCTAGTTCAGGTTGCTGCCACAACTCCATATCTTCCTGAGCAGTGTTCCATCCTCAAGTTCACCATTCACACTGGAACTTCACTGGCATGCTGGCCTGTTTAGTCACCTTCATGTGTAATATACATGTTGAAGCATCAAGTGATCCTTTGTTCAGAACAAGACATGAAAGTTTTGTTCTGATATGTGATACAGAAAGTACCAAATGATGTAGAGGCTCAACGTTTGCTGGGTGAGGTCCAATATGAAGCTGGCAACTATGAGGCCAGTGCTACTGCCTATCGCAGTTCTATTAGGGTAAATTTTCTTCTGTGATCCACTTCATTACCAGATGCTATTCTTAGGCAGGGTCCAGGTATCAATGTCACTCAGCATTTTGCTTTGAAACTGCAAAGTAAACTCCATGCATTCCTTGCATGGGCTAGGTTGTGATTTGCTAAATGACTGATTCCTTGTTTACTGGTGTCTCGTGCATGTGTTTGGTTATCAGGCTTCACCAAAGGAGTCATTGCAACTACAGCAGGGGCTAATTAGTGCTCTACTGGCTGACAAAAAGCCAAGTGAGGTATTTCCCCATGGCCACTCATGTAGTCAAATCTATGTTCTGACAATATACCCAAGGCTTCTGAAGTTTGCTGTTCAGAAAGTGTTAAAGATACCTGCAACAATCTTTGCCTAAACTATAGAAAGGTAGGTGCTGTCTTTTTACTTGGTGACCTTACCATCCTAAAGTGTTCTCTCTTATATGATGGAAACCAAAGGATGGCAGTAATAGGTCCAGTACTTACACCATTTCAAGCTTTTATCTACAGGCAGTTGGTGAGCTTCTAGCTGTCAAAGCAAGACTCAAGGAAAGCAATCAACAGAAAATGACTGTTCAAAAGAGTACAATTGTGGAAGGAAAACTGGAAACAGGCCCCGATGTGAAACGAAATGATGATGAAATCATTGATCCTGTACAGGTAAGCTCATGTTAGAGCTTTGAGCTCAAATTGTGTAGTCATCTATGTTCTTTGTTTCCTTCTTGCTTTTGAGACAACAGAGGGTAACATGTGGACATGGATGCAGGTAGAGCTGTTGCTTGGAAAGGCGTACTCAGAATGGGGAGGGCATTCAGGTGATGCAGTTGCAGTCTATGATGGGCTGATATCAAGCCACCCAGATGACTTCCGGGGATACCTTGCTAAGGTACGCCCTAATTGTGGTATTACAAGCAAGTGTCTTATTTGGTTACATGTTGACAGTTGATACTGGTCTTTGTTTACTGAGTTGTGTTATGTGTGATAGGGTATTTTGCTTAAAGACCAAGGGAAGGCAAGTGATGCAGAACGCATGTTCATCCAGGTGAGTTATTGCTACCCTGAACTCTAATCTTCTGTGTTCTTTGAGCCTCACAAGGAGCTCTAAACATGGATGTTGTGTTTGATGACAGTCTCAAATATGCTACAAAGCTCCTATGTCATTGAGAAGTTTTTGGCTGGTTGTCTGAGGATATTATTGAGGAGACATCTTATGCTTCTTGTGTTGCTGCAGGCACGTTATCTTGCACCAGGAAAAGCAAAAGCCCTTGTTGACCAATATAAAGGTAGATGAAATACAGTGAGAGCAAACTGGTAACCTTAACATACAGCTTATTGTATGGGTCTGACATAGAAAGCTTTGTAATTCATGGTGTTCGAGTATTTGATCAGGTCATTGGCAGCAGGCAAGGATTCATGTGTCCATTAAGCATTTCAACAAGGCTGGTGTGTATGTTTTCATTCATTGTTTCAAATGCAGCTACATAAAAAGTGAATTCCCAAAGATCCATGCCACTTGAAAGAGCATATCTGCTCCCAAACATGGGAGGCTAACAAATGAGTGTGACTCCATCATGAGAGATCAGAATTCTCACATGAATTAGTGTCCAAAACTGCAGAGTATCGCTAAAGGATGTAGTATTCTTCAGAACTTTAAGCTCATGGTGGAGGCAATGTCTATGAGTGGGGGAAATTCTGATAATTACACCTAGAGTTTTTCTCATCACAATATGCTGCAACCAATAAGAGATTTCTTTGCTACCTTCACAAATCCTCTTCCATTGTCAATTCACTGAATAATAGCCACTTATGACAGAATTAGACCATATTGTGCAGACATCACCCATCTTTTCATGTCTCACCCATAGCTAGGCTGCAGTCCCATTGTAGCTTCCTCCACATGTGAGAAATCACTGAAACATTACCACGGGTGCAACCTGCAGCTAGTGTTGAGCTCCAAAGACCTTCCAGAAGGGAAGTCCTCAGTTTCAAAAACCAAGCTTGCTTCTCTCACACCTTACAAGGAAAGAGCCATCATGGGTGACATGAAAAGTGTTGAAGTGAAGATTCAGCACTCATATAAGAGAATGAAGTGGGAGGGTTGATCATTTGTGAACTTCCCAGAGAGAAAATCCAACGCAAATAGGTTTACAACCATCAAATGTACCTATTGTACCTGGACCAATTTATACCACACCCTAAACCCTACAACATACATGATTTACATCCATCACCCATAACCTTTAAATGTTATGGTTGCAACTTTGCTTTTGACAACAAATTCCCATTAGAAATTGTACAGAAAATAACAACTATTGGGACAACAGCCCAATGTACCAGTCTCAGATGCCAGTAGTATGTCCAATAGAAATTGCAGTGTACAAGTGACTGTTTGGCTTTCAGATTCATCTTTTTAGTAAAAGAACCAATGCCACCTCTACAACACAGGCTAAGGGGAGCAAAAGAATGATTAGTGATCTACAATTTTGCTATTCTGTGATGATGGCCCATCATCTGTCTCCATCTGGAGTAAGAATGAATGTAGACACCAATATTACCACTTCAGAGGTGTCCACAACATTAAACTCAATTTGTGAACTGACCACCGAACTGGTTTATGGTAACAGCTTTCGCACTTAAATGCAAAAAGAAACTGTAATGCCATCTTCACAGTGAACACACTAAAAATAAACCTCAGTTCTAGCATAGGTATTTGCAGCACCCAACCCTTAATTCTAATGCAGACTCTACAGTAAACCCTTTGATTGGAAGTATTTGTCTCCCAGGAGTACAAAACAATGGTTTTGCACTACAACGGAGACATGAGAAGATGGTAAAAGAAAATTTTATCTCTTCCCACTGCCAACTCTTCCCCCTCCAACCAAATTGCCCAAGGGTATTTATGTCAAAAATCTGCAGAAATGCAGACATCCTATCTTAGGGAATATATTTCCCCTGGATAGTGCTATGTGAAGATGGTTACAACATCCCGTCGATAACCCCGTACCATGAGGAGCCTTGGAATGTTTTCAACAAGAAGATCAATATACTCCATGTAGCAAATAGAAGGATGGTGTGGGGGAGGTGGGGGCAGACTGACCAGCACAACTGCTGCAGTTCCCGAGTAACGTAAGATGACAGAGTTCAGTTTCAGACATGTCAGAAGGAACTTGTTTACCTGATAAGACAAAACATGATTATATCATCAATGCCTAGTATTGCTCTACCATTTGAACACAAAACCATGAATTTTCTTTCACCCCTACCTTCTCCTAATTCACGGTTTGTATGTTCAACATATGCAGAAAAGAGGAGCATGACAAAAAGTTGCATGAAACAGAAAGGTGAGGGATTGAAAAACTTTCACCTGTTGGTCATCAAGCAAGTTCTGTTCAGTTCTTGTCTGGCTACTACTGGAGGCTGTCTTTACTAATTCAGCAGCATGTTGCATTATTCTCTTCCGTGCTTTGGAGAAAGCTTCCATGGCATCTTCACGTCCTGTCATCTCAGAGCCCTGACGATTTTCTTGATGGACTTCCCATGACTTCATTGTCACAACAATAACCTCTGCTTGCATTCGTAAATCATACAAAAACTTCTTTACATCAGTCTTCAACTCCTCTGCCTCTGTGTCTTCATCAGCAATACAGAACACCTGCATTTTTGGATTTGAATATGCCACAATAATGTAAGAGCTCCAATTGTATGTAGAATTTATACAATTCAATCTGCTGAATAGATATGTGCTCACAAAGCAAAGAGCTTCAGGTGAGAAAGATTTTGATGAAAGGACTACACTAACCTGAATTTTGCAGCTCTCATACGTATCCTTTGCACGCAGCAACTGCGAAAGCAGTAACATAAGGCCACCATCACGAACAATCCAATACAAGTCAATAGTCCCATACTGCTTTTGGAACTCCCCAGGCCACTCATCAAGACCCTTGACTATAACCACTGCTTTATTAGCAATTGAGCAGTCATTGATGATGCTGACAAAATGTTGAGGTATATAGCTGTGTCTCTCCTCCCTCCAGATCTCTGGATAGCGCATGCAGACAATGTTGGGCTTCAGGTTTCCAAGCCCCATGGTCTGCACAATAAGCCGGAACCCATCCACCACGTTGCTTGCCACAATAACTTCAGCTACTCCCTCGCACTTTTTGTAGTCAATGTAAGTGCTTAGAAGCCTGCATGCCTGGAAGAATGACCCATATAATGTCATGACAGCATCTTCCACAAACATGGCTCAAAAACTCAGAATGAATCTCAGTGCTGCCAGAGTACTACTTTCCTTGCACAGAATGTTTACCCCATACATCAAGATATTCTCTTCCAAACCTGACCCTGACAACTAACCTAACAACTAGAAAAGCAAGATGCTTCTTACTTTCCTTAAGCATATAACCCAAATCACAATCACAAAACCTCTTTTGTCACAGAATCATCTGACTAAGACACTCATGCTAAAGCATGGAGATATATCCTCAATAATGACAATTGCACTGGGGCGTGTCTCAAGGTTTTCAAAACCTTATTGAGCCCAACTGTCCAAAGGTCCAGGTCATACTTAATAAACAGAACCAAAACAGGAGACAAAAACCTCCTATTCTTACCTTCCGAGATTCCTCAGCTTTCTCCCTGTAATCGCCTTCCACAATCGAAGCAAAAATTGACATACCACGCCCTTTCTTTTTCATACAGTTTGCAAAGTCTGCCAGTTTGGGGTGACAAGGCACATCATTTGGTAGTATACCCCAAGGTTTGCAGAAGATGAGAGGAATGGGGTACCAATTCTTGGGATGAACAGGAGTGGCTGCATGCAAAGAAAATGAAGCCAAACCACCCAGAGGTTACACAATACATATAAATGAGATTACAGAGGACACTCCACAATTACACTTTGAAGTTTACCATCACATCAGTTCCAGTCAAAACAAAAACAAACATGACAAGAATGAGTCAGCCAACACCTTGTGAGTTCTACCCACAACACATCAGAACATTGGTGGAGAGAGGAAAAGAGCAAGACCTCCAAGAGAACGAAGACTGCGCAAGGCAAGTTGAAAGTAGGCACTTTTGAACCCATCACCCCAGTCACCACCTTTGCCCTTGATACTCACATACCAATATAACAGACTGGCAAGTGCAAGTGACACAATTGTGAATGCCCAGGATATCAAGAACATTATTGCTGCCACAACCCACATGCGTATTATTAAGCTCAGAAGCAAGTAAACTAAGGCCAGTAGAAGTGTGGTGCACCAACAGTATACGGGAGATGGAAACAAGAGAATGAGAGGTGAGCTCAACTAATGACCTCTGAGGACTCAGAAGAATAGATCTTGGACTGGCATTAACTTGATGTCACATTTCTTTGAAGCAGCCTATGACAATTCTTGAAGCACATAACATTCTGTCAGAAGAAAAACAATGACAGCTCACCTATGCACAGGACAGCACCAACCAGAGAGAAGCTCCAATGGTGGAACTTGAAGCGAGGCCGCCAGCTTGGTGCATCAAGGAGATCAAGCAGAAGACATGACAAGTTCACGCCTCCATAACAAAGCAGAAAGAACATGGTAATAACCGGAGTAATGAGATCTAAGTTGCCAAGAATGACACAGCTAGCACAGATCAGCATGGTAAAAAGGGTTGCAAGGTGGGGCTCTTCATTGTCAGGTGCCTTGAAGTATTTCAAAACAGGGAGAATGTCATCATTGGCTATGGCAGCAAGAAGCCGGGGAGCTCCTGTTAGACTTTGGAGTGCTGCTCCAAGGGTTGATAAAATAACTCCCACTTGCACCACCCATGGCACTGGCCATGCCAATGTTGCAGTCAGTAACCTAATCAAATACACAAGAAACAAACAAACAAGCTTTAAGATGAAGCTTTCCCATGAATAGGTCAGCCTTGCACATCAACTATCCCTCTCTAGACCAGACTGATAAGCCAAATAACATTGACACAACCTGACCTGCAACACAGATGAAGCCATATCTATGATTGCAGAAACTGCAACAACACTTTGCATGTAACTGTTCTGTCAGTTCCAGCAAAACTAGAACCAACACAATAAGAATAAGCATAGTCATGACCTCATTGAGTGTATGTTAGAACAGGAAGCAGGATTTTTACCTGTCCGTCAAGAGTTCCTCTCGAGTAGCAACTGCTGCAAACATAACAGCAGAGATCAAATAGAGGATGGTAGTTGTTACAATAGCCCACAAAGTGCCCTTAGGTATAGACCGTTGGGTATCCTTCAAGGAGGCAGAGCGATTGGAACCTGCCATAATTCCAGTCACTGCTGGGAAAAAGAGGCCCAAAAGCTTCCTGCAATAAAACCCAGCCATCAAAATGATAAGGTCTCACATTCCTTAGAGGAGTCATCACTTTACAGGACTGCACAGTTCTCTCAAAACTACATCTCTTGGTAGCGAGATCACCAATCTGACAACAGAAGACTAAATGAGCTGCAAAACTAAATGAAACACCTTCTTGGCCCTGCTTTGACCTGTAAAGAAAAATCTGCTGGAAAGAAGGAAAATGATTGTGAAAAGTAGGAGGATGGCTTGTGCCACATACTCAAAGTCCCAGTAGATAGCACCATTAGGAGCAGGTATGCCAGCATTATTTGTGTGCTGATAAGCAGATCCCCAGTTGTTTCTCAGAGTGCTAAATCTCAGCCCAGTCACACCCACTGCCATACAGGTTAAGACAGTGAGGCTCCCTACAGCATGCTAAGCAACAAAACTCATTTACTTCTACTCAGAAATTTTCAGTTTAGGTGTGTCTACAGAGCTCTGTATGACAATAGTAAATTGAGTGAGAGGGGCTGGGGGTGGGTGTGTGGGGGTGATGTGTGAGGTTGCTGGTGTCACAAGGAGGAGAAAGAATATAAAGACAGACTAACCTGGAGCATTATGTCGACGAGCTGCCAAGATACCAATAAAAATGGAGAACACCGACAAAACTGCAGGAATGAGGAAAGCGGGGCTGACCCGATTGATGATTTTAACCCCTCCAAATACAATCAAGCAAAGCACAACAGTGAGGATGACACCATACACTTGCAGATCATGTAAGTTTGGGCTCTTCAGAACTTCAGGGACTCCTGATGGTGAGGGCGCAACATATAGGTCCGTGACAGTTCCTAGAACAAACATCACAGCACAGCACAGCAGGTCAGACAAAGTCTCCCTTTTAGGAGACTAGAGGAAAGCAATCAGAGTCCTTCGGTGCATAATCCTCTAAGTCACATTTGACTGGAAACAAAGACATGGTTTCAAACAAGCAAGGAAAGCTGATAGGCCCAAAGTCTCAGCAGGCCTCGACACTAGACATAGACAGGAAACTGGTTCTCAGAAGCCATATTAGGATCCCAAACATAGTCTCATACTAGGGATCAGTAGGATGAGAAGCTCAATAGAAGCTTATACAGAAAATGGACTACTGCTACTGCTATTTTTTCCTTCTCTCCCTCCTTTTATCACTGTGTAAGCAGCAGCTCACTTCTAAAAATACCCGCCCCAGGAATGGCATCCAAAAATGTCTCCACAGCTCCCAGGATATACCTGCACATGCACATGACTTGCTTAGGAAATTACCAGTTCTTGTTTGGGTTAAGATAGCCTTTGCAAACCTCCAGAATTGCAGAATATCAGATAAGCTTACCATAAAGCTATGTACTGAACTCCAGCTCTGCCAAAAGATTCTCCATAAGGATAAGGTGGGGGTTTCAAAAGAACACAATGAAGTTCATAGAGACCCAAAAACAGATTATCTAGCAATACAATTGGTGTAACCTATTGAGATCAAAGTGCAATACTTACAAGGACCCAGCAACTGCATTCCCGAGAAAGAAACAGAGTCCAATACTCACTCCAACTTCTGGACCAAGTGCTCGGCCTATGAGATAATATGGACCTCCACCCTGCAAAAGCAAACAAGCATAGATTGATATGTCACCTCAAACTCATGTGTTACAGATGATGTGCATACATCTCAGTACACTCTGGAATTTAACTTCTGCACAGTCACGCTTCAAGAACAAAAGGAGAGAGCATTCTAATGTCTGACACCCCACATCCATCATAATGTGGAGGAATTGCCCACTCTTGCTAAACTGTTAATCCTTGCTGAAACTTCAGTCATCTTCCCAAGCATGTAGGCTTCATCCATAAAAACTCAGACATGCCACAACAATCATCTCCTTGCAAACATAAGGTGCAAGATGCAATGCAGAGCAACAGAATCTGACCTTCATGGCTCCATTTGTAGCAATAGCACTGAGAGAGATGCCAGTCAAGAATGTGCAGAGGCAACACAAAAACACAAGCACAAGGCTGTGCCAAAGTCCAGCAATACCTACAATCCTGTCAAACTATCCAAGTGAGTGCTCATTGGACCAAAAAGGCCTGTGCAATATGGTCCTGACACAAAAACCCCACACTCATATTAAGACAGCTAGCCTTCAATTCTGTACCATCACTCAAGTGCATCAGAGAAATCAGAAAGTGAATCATGCAACAAGTGTTTGGTGTACCATTTAACATGTAAGCACAAAAGCTCTGAGGGACCAAGCATGAAGGTTGCAATCAAAAACAATTGAGCACTGATTCAAGAGCTATCAACCAGGTACACCACCAAGGAACTCACCACGTAAACCGGATGTAGAAGATGATGCCCAGAATATTTTGGAGACATGGTACAAAGACACCCATTAATGTTCCCAGTTTGCCAATTTGACTCTGCAAACCGTAAGAAAACAAAGATTCATGACAATGTAATCAAGAATCATGCTCAGGTAATAGAGTGTGCACTTCCAACTTCCAGTTCTCTGTGAATGACAACTTCTGCACCCTCTGATTTGCAGACAATAATGTCTCTGTTCTGGCAAGCAAATGACCCCCAGCTGCTTGCTTTCTCTAAGTTCCTGGTGCCAGTTTACTCTGACCTAATATTGCAAATCAAACAATATTATCACAAGTTTGCAGAATCAATTTTAAGTCATCTCCACCAGTGTGTGCAAGTCATCAAGGCTGGCAGCCACCCAGCTTGGTTCAGAAAGCTGGAAGATGACAAGACCCAGTACACAGTCAACTACATTAGAGGAGGATGGTCTTTAGATTCAAGTCACCTCAAAGAAAAGTGAGATATAACCAGGATTTTCACTAGGCTGAACATCAATTTCATAGTCTTCAGTGTTTCTTGGGCTCGATGGCATTGCTGGTTGCTGCCCTCCCATACTGCAGACAGAAAAAAAAAAAAAAAAAAACCAATCCCTCAGGCCCCTCACACCTCTTTTAAAATGTGTCTTTCTTTTTTTTTCCTTTTTGTAATATAAATAAATAAATTAACTCATGATGGGG
>Ga0116230_10001781_pt1 | contig 20602 bp, 22 predicted proteins | sample S1TSphfallax_3_FD_88678 | JGI IMG/M metagenome (GOLD analysis project Ga0116230, IMG submission 88678) | Host-associated microbial communities from peat moss isolated from Minnesota, USA - S1T2_Fd - Sphagnum fallax MG | ecosystem: Host-associated > Plants > Peat moss > Unclassified | place... | reverse complement strand
GGTTTCCAAGACCGAAACCTGAAAACTTTTAGGATGTGATTTTCAGGATGTGGGATCTCAATTTTGGGACCTGGATTTCACACAGGGGGCTTCACAGTGGCCTTCGGCCAGGGGCACCCACTAGTTGAAAGAACATTTATATGTCACATGTGAACAAATGAATATAGTTAACCAATCAATAGTAGTTAATGTGTGGCCAATTGTTGGTGTTGGCCAACTAAAAACAATCACTTTCTCTTCACTTGAATCCTTTCAAGCCTTTGCTACCCAAGCACATGTTTATTATACCAAACCCATTTTCCACACCACTTTAGTCCTTACTTCATCCAAGTTTGACATACATGTTATTTTCTTGTTGCCACTAAAAATGTTTTAAATATTCCAATAAAGTTCAATCAAATTTGTGTTGTCATTTTTTGTTTCTTTAGTTTGGGTTCAACTCTTTGATTTCACACCAAACCAAATCAACAAGCCACCAAATAACAATAAATTTCAAAATATTTCATTTATTTGTTATTATTTAAATTCAATACTAGCTTGGAATTCTAATTTTTAGAGATATTTTAACATGCATAGGTACTCCACCATGTAATCCTTCTTCATTTATCAGTTATGCATTAAAAAAAAACAAGAGCCTAACCAACAAACACCCAAGTAAAGACTTGAAAGTTGGTATGGTGCTAGTTTTTATTTTTTTAATAATTTATTTTTATGTTATGTTAAATTTTTATAGCTATTTTTAGTAATTTTATTGATAATTTTTGCAGAAATTTTGCATACAACCATAGTATCTTGGCGGATTTGGCACACAAATGCCAAATAATTAATTTAACTTTTGTTTCATGGTTCAGTGCTTGGGTTTTTAAATATGATAATTTTGATAATAACAAATAAATTTATTGCAAAATATTTTTGTTTTAAACAAATTGAACTATTTTAGTGGTTAGGTGGACCTCTATTTCGTATTTCCCTTCAAAATGACCAAAGATCAAACTTTTACATCTTAAGCAATTTTTTCAAAATTTTAACAAATTAAAAGTAAAATAATAAAATAATTGGAAAATTAAAAAATAATTTAATTTATGCCAAAACCACCAAGGTATTACAATATACAAGTTGAGGCCATTGGCTTCTAATCAAAATCGACATGTCAATAGTCAATTGACATGTAATCAACTTGAACATTTTTAAAAATCATGAATTGTAATAATGAAAGTTTCTTGGAAAAAGACAACCTTATTTGCAAATTGGGTTTTCATATGGATCTTCAATTTATGTTTTAGCCCCCCTCAATGCAAAGCTTGTCACATTCTTGTTTCCTTTCTCAAGACTTTTTAATCAAAGTGATTATATTTTGTGAAATTCATTGGGCATCTTTAAATAAAATTTCTTTCATGCCAACACAAAATTTTGTGTCATTTGTTGCATATTGGCATGCTTTGAACATAACATGACCAAATCATCAGCTTGCAAAAGGTATATCAAGCTATAAGGGACACTTGTGACCATTGAATATAATGCAATTACTAGGGTGTTTAAATTGACACCTTTGAGGTAGGTAATAACTTTGTCGATTCATTAGAATGAGTAAGGAAGGGTTTCACAAATTATGCCAAAATTGTTCTAGTGATGTTAAATGTTTCAAATAGCTCTATAGACACATGCTTTGGCCATTATCCTTGTTAATAAAATTTTGAGCAAAAGCAAATGTGTCAAATTTTAACTTGAACATCCAAAGGTCAAAGGTAACAATGACAATTACACAACTACCTAGGGTAAGTAGAACATAAGCCTCTACGGTCTTCACAAGGCAATGCAAGATATGCTCATTCACAAGCTACTTACAAGTGGGGAATCAGATTTTTGGGTTTTAGTGCATCACAAATTGATGATGCTAAGGTGATTTCTTAGAGGATAACAACTCATACCTTTTTGTAATGTAGAGGGCAAGGTCCTCAATGAATCTCAATTAAGGAAGGTTGCCTTTTCCATACCTTCTATGACCACTAAAATATTTTGTAATTGCTGATGGATGCACTACATGATTATTTTTGGATTTCTTCTTACCTCTTTCCATACCACCTTTTGCAAATTCAAATTGAGTCTTGTACTTGACAAAGTCCTTTGCATGTTTGTTCAACAAATGTATTTTATGGAAATACTTCCATGGCTAGGGCTATATTGCACCAACCCCTTCCTTGACGTTGTTGTGTTTTGGGTGCTTTGTGAAATCTTAGGAGGAGGATAATAGGTGTTGTGATAAATGATGCAATTCATTACTGGCACAACTTGTGTATCAACTTCATAGTTATAGTCAGGAAGAGAAAAACAAAGCCCACATTGCATTAGAACTATGGTGTGCCAATCAGATCACAAATTTTTCACTAGCACAATAAAATGTACATTCCATGCTGGAAGTTCTTCAATTGCTCATATTTCATATGGGGTTTTGGCAAGGTGTTCAATAGCTTGTAGCAACTCAAATGTTGCATTCATGGTTTCTTAAAATTCTTATAGTTCAACCAATGGCTCAATGAGTTGTGTACCACTTACTTTATCCCAACACAAGTCTCAAAGTTTGAGAAAGAGATTTTTTTCCATAAGAAAAAAATTGCCAAAAAAAAGAGAGTTGGTTATACCACTGAAAATTATTGCTCCTACAACCAAAATAGTGACAATGAACCAAAGCATTAATACCAACCACCAAACTATCGAAAGAAGATATACTCAAACCATGCTTGCTTTTTGTTTAGTTTCAAATTTCAAATAAGGTTCAAGTTGGGACATAAGTGTCCTCTACTATGCATGTAGCACATTGCACACAATAAATTATGAATATAGGTTTTCTAGCTTGCACTCAGAAAACACAAATTTAATGAGACGATTATCAAATAGACAACAAAACAGAGAATACTTACCATTTTCAATGGAATTATAAGTCTGCAAGTCAAAGAAGATTGCCACAATCCGACACAACCATGACATACCAATATGAGTATCACCTGAATATATAGACAATTTCATACCTGACTGGTATGTTCTTTGTTACCAGTATATATACCAGTTCTATATACCCAGGTTGCACCATATATACGGGTACAACACTGGTACCGGTACCGACCACTGACATAAGATCGGAATTTAACGTTAGGGTTCCAAGTCACGATTAGGCTGCAGGATTTAGGGTTGAGGGCTTCCTTCTCACGGCGCTATTTTTATGTCGTGGTCTCTCCTCTGGCATCAGCAGTAGCGGCTCTGTCGTCGTGGTCGGCGCCTCCAGAAACACGGTAAGTAACGTCCTCTGTGTGTGTGCGTGCCGCTTGCCTGGCGGCTTAGTTACTTCCAATTTTTCTGTCGTTTGTTTCCGCTGTCTGTACATGCTGCAGTCGTTTAGGATTTCTTAGAAACCGTTTTTTTTTTTTTTTCGATGTTACCTCTGGAGAATGATCGATCCTGCGGGAATATGAAAGCGTCGTCTTTGAGACGTGCCGTCTTTCCAGCTTGGAAAGTGGACCTTTTGTTTTCTTTTCTTGCTGAAGACTGGTAGAATAGGCTTGCGGTTTTGAGGAATATTGTTCTGTATGCTAATGTGAGGTTGAATTTTTTTTTTCGGATGCAGGAGAGATGGCGAAGTCCAAGAATCATACTGCTCACAACCAGTCATACAAAGCGCACAAAAATGGCATTAAGAAGCCGAAGAAGCATAAGTACACTTCCAGGAAAGGGGTATATCATTTGTCTCTGCATGAAATTCGTTTTGCAATGCAACTAGTTGCACAAAACTTGATCAGGATGTACGTCTCAATTGAACAAGAACAGACGATTTTCCCCTACCATCAATATGTGAGGGACGGAAACGGGATACAAATCACTTCTTTATATGCATCGTTTCTATAATTGTTGGTGGGCTATCCTATTAGGAGTTTTGTGGGTGTGTTCTTATTTGTCAGAAGTTTACAGAAGTAGGTGTGTTGTTACATTCATCTTCTTGATAGTTTCATAGAAGATGAGTTTTGACAGAAAGCGCTCTCACTGAACCTACTATATCCAGAAATGTGCATATTAGGGCGAGCTACGTTTTGCCAACCTGTATCAATTTTGCTATTCTTAGATTTGACACCAAGGGCTTATCCATCAGAGTTACACTCAGGCATCACATCTTGATGAAGTTCAAGTCGCTAGCACTTAAAAACATACTCATGCAGGCATCCAATAAACAAGCCAAACTTGGTATTCCAACAAGTTGTGTGTGCTGCTTGTAGTACATCCAGTAAATGGCTTTGACACTAGCAGCTGTGACATGGTTGGAATCAGCATAATTTTAAGGGGCTAGATATTTGCTAGAAGTTCTAAACTGGCAGAGTTCCAATCTTTGTTGAATTTGGTGTAATTTTGATGCAGATGGACCCGAAGTTTTTGAGGAATCAGAGGTATGCCAAGAAGCACAACCGAGTGGGCTCTGCTGAGGAAGAGGAGACATAGACGTCCCGTAGTGCAGATCATGTCTGATGATCATGAGAGAAAAGACAGGTTTCATTGGCCAAAGTAGATGGCTTTCATCTCAACATGTTTTTTTTGCATGAAGCCATTGGTATGGGTTATCTGTAAGGTCTTCAGACTGGAATAAAGGTCCAAACCATCATTTGGCTGTTTGATGACTAATGTGACATTCTAAGTAAGTAATCTTCTAAAGAGACAACCAGACTCTAAAATGCAGTTCTTGATTTTGTATCTTGTTTTTGCCTTCTCCGGTCAAAGGAAAAGAATTGTGCAAACTGCACCAACCCTTGTCCTCTCCTGAACAAAAGGACCCTCAGTATTCCCTGTTTGGGCTTCTGCACCAATTTATCTGCTTGTTTGTATTGGCCTGCACATGTTTGAAGTTGTCTGCACATATGAATTTAATCTTCTTTGGTGTTATTAGCCAAAGATGTGAGGGGAGGAGGAGGAGGAGTACTAGTAGTAGTAAGAGGATGTTTACCATGTCCTGATGCTGGTGGTGCCCTGAATTTGGGCCAGCATAGGGTAACAGGGTCATGTGAAATGGGAGGGAGGTCTTTACTGAAGTGTTGTTTTCAAGTGGAGGCACGGGTGGAGCAGCAAACTGTGATGTGGTGAAGAAGGCATCTGATTACAGTGGCAAAGAGAGGATTTATGTGCTATCAGAGGATATGTCAGAGAGATCAGTGTTGTTGATACAAATGCGCTGAAAGGCATTATACATCATGGCCATCTGCTTGCCATCACATCAGTTGTAGCTGATGAAGATGGATAAGCTTACAACAACAATGCTGACACTGCAGCAGGGGAAATTGCAGCATCTCTAGGGACAGAAAGCTCATTCTCATGACAGATGTGCCAGGTGTGATGCTTGACTTTTAGGACATCAGTACTCTTGTCAGGGAGACAGACATTAAGGGAGTCCAGAAACTCATACAGGATGGTGTGGTACGAAGAGGGATGATCCCCAAGGTTGAGTGCCATGTGTTGTCTCTTGCTCAGGGTGTGAATGCAACACATGGGTGAAAGCATAATTGGGGGAGGCAAAGTACTGTCCCAAATGACAGTTTTCCATACTATCACTAACAATGTACTCAATGTCATACAAGAATATTACAAGAATATAATGCAAATTAAATGATAGAATCATAATGGTTTTGAACATATCTTTTTACATTTAAAAGCATTTTGAATTTTGATACAATCACATTGTACTTGTACTCTTTTTTTCTCAATGAATGTCTCAAACTATAACTTATCACAAAACATGGAGTTAGTATTATAAAAGGTTAACATTTCAAGAAAAATTATATTTTTCACTAACCAAGCCATCTTAATGTTTGAAAATTTTTAGAAAACATGCTTATGAAATATCATATTAATTTAGGATAATTTGATAAAAATCAAGTATTAAAAAAGATGTCCATTGAAAGGTGTACATCAAAAATCAATATTTTCAATGAGAAGTTTGAAGATCAAATGTTTTTAAACTATGCTTGACAGAATCATGATGTTAGATTTTAAAACACTTCAAATTCATTGGTTGAAATGACATTTTCAATTCATAAGCATAATAGATTAATTGTTTAAAAAAATTTATGTGTTTTGACATTTACATCAAATTAACCCAAATTTTGACATGCCTTAAGTCATGATCCAAAAATATCATGTTCAAAAAAATGTATTTAAATTCATTGAAAAAAGATGCATGAGTACAATTGATAATTTAATAACTTGAAATTTTCATAATGAATTTGGTTTGGAGCTTTAAATTACACGTTCATTTAAGTAAATCAATGTACATTTCATTACAAATCCAAATCAACATGATACTAAATGAGGTTAAACTCAACAAGGATGTGTTTTAACATCTTAGTCATTTAATTTGAAAGCAAAATCACATTGGTGTAAGGAACTTATGTCAAGAATTGCAACACTTTGGCATGCTTTCCCCCACATATTATTGACTACTAAGCCCCACCACACACTGCTTCTTGAGATCCTTACTGATGAAGGCGCTGGTACTATGATAACTGGCCAATCTCCACGTAAGTAGTAAAGAACACAACAGTCTTGTGACCTTACTTTTATCATCCTTCAAAGTCTTAATCTTCACACATGGTTTTCAATCATTAAACTATGGAACTCAACAATCCAAATAATCGTGTTAATTATTTGCATCATATTCCTTATATGCATACCTTGTGTGCGTGTAGGGGTGTACCCTGTATGCGTACCTCTTGCATGTGTACCTTGTGTGCATACCCTGTGTGTGTAACATGTGTATTCAGCTTCTTTGGCATCAAACCTTTAGCTATGACTGTCTTCTGCAAGTCTCTTTTGCATGTCTGGTTGCAATAGCTTCAGCAGATGAAATCAAATGGTAATGTGGATGCAGTTTTTAAGGTGAAATGTCCTCAACAATTCATGACACAACTCCTTTGTATAAAGCCAATCTTAGATTGAGTATATGATACAAAAAAATCCTCCAAGCGTCCAACCCTGTAATTTTTCATGGGGCAAAGCCCCAAGGTGGCATGCCCAAAATAAGGGGCCTAGGATGAGATGGTAGTCAAGTCCTGCCCTGCATTTTGGGAATCTCATTACCCTGGAGCTTTACCCATTGTAAAGTACTAGGTGGATGATCATTTCCAGTATTAATGATCATCCAATTGTATTATATCTGTTTTCCAGTATATCAATTCAAAACAGATATTGAATCAAAGCCAAGTTGAGAATCAATTCAAAATCTGGTCCAAAAGCATTGATGAAAATATTTTTTTGGTCAAAGTGGTTTAAGTGAATATTATCCTGCAAACAATACATAACACAACAATGAAAATCCCTCAAAGTGCTCTAGCAAAATTAGCTTGAAAATTTATCACTACCTAGTTATGCCCACATAAGCCGATGTGTAACGAAAAAGTATTGTTTGCTTTTGGGCTCAGTTTTAAACACCCAGGCTAACATAAAACACAAGTTGATAAACAATAAAAATGTCTTCAATTTCATGAGGAAATGAAAACTTTGAAGTTTTAAAGTTTCATCATTGCGTCATCAATCACATGTACAGCCTTACACATGTGAGCTTTCATGAAATTCCTCATCAGTCACAGGAACTGTAAACATTTGAGGTAACAAAAACTTCCAAGTCTCGAACTTTCATCACAGTCTTCATCAGTCAAAGGTACTTATGGTACATATTTGAGGAAATAATAAAAACTTCAAAGTCTTGAACTTTCATCACAATCTTCACTCTATGATGAAGGGACAACACATTGCGGTGGGGTGAGCGAGCTAGAGAGAGAGAGAGTGAGCGAGCGACAGAGAACAAGGCGGAAAGAGAAAGGAGTGGCGATGGCAGGGTCGTCAGTCTGTCCGACTTCTGCTTCGACATCGTGTTATTGCGTCTCCGTCTCCTACTCCTGCTCCCGTACTGGACCTAGCAGCCTCGGATTGACGCATGCTTTGTTGTTCCAAGGACTGCGGGGGAGATGGCAGCGGCAGCAGCGATCTGGGTATCAGTTTCCGCGGCTCTCCCTCTGCTGTGCTTGTTTCAGCCAGGTACTTACTTCGCAGGCGGTTTTGAAAACTCTTTTGAGCAAGATTCGTGTTTTTTGTTTGTTTTCTACGTGGTAGACCCGGAGAGGATGGTCCTCTGAGATTGTAAAGCTTTTAGGTCTTTAGCAGGGCGCAGGTTATCAGCGACATGGTAGGGTTTTGCTGTGAACTTGCAGAGGCAGCATGAAAAACCTCCGTCTAAATGTTTGAATTATGGAGTTTCTATTATGTGTTTTTACCTTTCTGATGCTCAACTGAAACCAGGGTTTGATACTGAACAGTATCAGTTTGGGGAGCAACTTATAGCAGGCAAGGTTGGGGTAGGCAACATGGATAAGGTGTTAGAAAAGTCTGGGGTTTTCAGGTCATGGAACCAGCATCCATCAACAACAAGGAGGTTTGCAGCCTGGGACAGCAGAATGGATGCAGATGCAAGGTCGGCTGCACCTCGTACCACAGTCGGTGAAGAATTCTCAGACTCAAGTATGAGCTCTATGAATGGTGCAGGACGGGATCCTTATGTTGTTCTGAGCTTGGGATCTCTGTCAAGGCATGTCCCATTACAGCGCCTTGCTGTGTGGACTGCTGTTGTTATCACCATGTTCCAACTGCATGATTTTGTAGGGGTAAGTTCTAAAGTTTCCTGTCAGAGTTTGTCTGTGAAAATTTCAGCTGCAATTTCTTGAGTTTTTAGTCAAGGTCTGCATATCAATCATTACAAGTCACCAGGAACAAGGTTTTAAGTAGTTTTAGACATGTGGCATTCACTTCATGGTTTAAGATTGTTGCATCTCTCAGTCCCATCTGCCATGATGTCAAAGTGTGCTTTCAAACTCTGCTTAGAAATTATGCTTTGTTTCATGTTGGTGTCACTGGACAGATCATCATGGGAACTGTAGTATTGTCAGTGGTTGGAAATTCAGTCGTTTCATGGGCAGAGGACTATTTGCCAGGCAGACGTCGTCTTTTGGTAGCCACCATGTATGTTGTTATTCTTGCAGCACTCATTGGTGTTGGTGTTGTGTACATACCCCGCCTCACACAAGAAGGGGCCAAGGTCATTGCACACATCCAGGTGAATTCTGTCCTTTTGTGTGCATACCATTTGATCATCAATACCTAGAGGTGCACAGATCTGGATGAACGGTAGAGTTGAGGTGTGATTTGGTGTTAGCTCAGTTGTCATGTTATCAGGTTACTTCTCTCTTGAAAGACTTAGATTTGATGGTTTCTTTTTCTTCAAGATGGCATGAAGGAACATGGAATGCTTACTTTTGCAAATGTCTGGAAATTGTGTGAATCAGAATGAGGATCCTTATACACTGGTCTCTGATAAGCTTCGTAGTGCATTGGGTGAGAAAGTTACTGATCAGGTATTTCTTAAAGCTTTCATGACCTGGTTCTGACAACACAATGGATTATGAGTATTCTTCTCATGGCAATATCCTACACTAGAATACAGGTTGTTCCACCAAATCTGTTGCAGAATTATACTGAAGAGTATGGTTATATCCTGTTTGGCATCTTGTGTTCATCAGCTGGAGCGCTTCTTGCTGGTGATGACCAAGCCTGATACAGTTGTCATGGTAGGTCTCCAACTTTAACACATTCCCACTTTGAGAAAATATTGTCTGGCTCTGTGTGTTTCTCAATTGCAGGTGAGTACTACCACTTGAATATCTTCATATGTTGTCTCACTTGGAAAGAGTGTGTTGTTCATTAAGGTGTGGAAGGCTTTTTCATACTTGATTTGAGGATGTGGTAGCCAACATCATGATGACTTGGTCTTCCCATTAGTTCCAGAATTGTGACAGAAATTCATGACCCAGTTCTTTTTAGAACTTGCTTACCTGAAATTTGAGATGATTACTATATAATCATCTACACCCACTGTTGATAGCTGATGAAAGTCAGTGGGGAGGAATGCTATCTATGATGATCTAATACTTTGTTAGACACACTCACAAGGCCATGACTGCACTCATTCTTGTCATGCTTGTTTTGTTTTTGCTGGAATGGACATAATTGTTACACTTCAAAGTGTTATTGTGGATTTTTCTCTGCAATCTCACAGATATATTCTTTGTTGATGAAAACTTTACACAAGTTGTGATGCTCAGGAAAGAAATTATTGAGACTGGAGATGAATAATTTGTGTGCCAGGAATCAGTTGCAGGCAGTAAAACACAAAGGTTGAGGGCTCTGCAGCAAATGATCAAAGAGTATGCAGGGGCTATGGTGGTGTGGTTAGCTACACTTATCTCTGCAACCAGTCGGTTTGCCTTGCAGGTACATTGGTATGTTTCATGGCATCAGTTATACAATTCGCGATTACTTGTTTAGCTAGGCTAATAGGACAGTATCTGGATGTTGCTTCCAAGTTACTCCTTGATGCTGAAGAACCAGAGGTATTTTTGGGTTTTCTGTTTCAAGGTTGCTTTTTATGCTTGTCACATTTTACAGTTTTTTAAATAACAGCCTTGTGTATGAGTTTTACAGAAACCTATCCACATTTAGAGATTGGCACAGAAACCAGGTGTGGACTGTGGTTGTGTTCAATGCACTGTTGCAGCCTTGGCTATTATGTCCCAGAACTGTCTGGAGTGATTGTAGTTGGGATGCATTGTGCCATTTGAGCCACTATTTACACTGATTACCTTGATTGAATGTTTTGCTGGTGACAGAGTCTGGTAAGCCTTATCTTTTCTTTCATGCTTGTCTGGGATATGCCTGCAATACGACAAGGTGTGCAATCGCTTAAGCAATCACGTCTCTCCATTGTGTATGAAGAAATTGCACCTGTGGTAAAATTCTTTCTCCTCTTAGATTTTTCCATTCAGATCCCTCTATATCCAGCATAAATTCAAATGGAGGTGAGAGGTGATTGATTACAGAACCCTCTGCTTGTTTAAATGCAGATTGGAACTTTTGGTGCAATTTTTGGGAAGGCAATGCAAGCACAGAGTGCCATAGCTGTGGTGAACACTGGCCTAACAGCATTGGGTCTTCTTGTCTTGCAAGTTTCTGGTTTGGGATTCTTGTCGGTGTTGGTATTCCTCTGTTCCTTTGTGCCAGTGGTAGGCGTCATCATTTCTACTGTTCCTATCGGCCTTGTTGCATTCACAGAGTAAGAAATCTGTCCTATCCCCCTGTTTGTCTTGACCTCCACAGTCCAGCTTATGTGAGTGTTGGAAGACAAAGATAGCCAAAACAAAGTCTTTGACTTCCATCATGAATCTCAAAATACTCAAGGTACACAAATTGGGTTCCTAGAGAATGTGCCTTAGATTGGTTGGTGGATTGCAGGTCTGGACTATTGCAGCTGGGTTTGGTTGTGCTCATGGTGATTCTCATTCATGCTGTTGAGGCTTACATCCTTAACCCTGTTATTTATTCAGGTGTATGCACTGCACAGCCCTTTTTAGATATTTTCTTGGGTTTTCATGTCACATTGTATTTTCCTGATGACTCAGAAAAGCTCCAGCCTCTTGTGCAGGATCCTATTATCCAGATTATAAGGTCATTTACACTACTGCATTCCTTCTGATCATACTTGGGCCTGAAGGTTTATTGATTCTTTTTTGCTGCAGCGCATTTGAAGCTGCATCCACTATTGGCCCTTGGTGTTCTTGTTTTTGCAGAGCACACACTTGGAGTGTGGGGTCTATTGGTTGCAGTTCCTATGGCAGTGTTTTTCATTGAATATGTCATTAAACGAAATCCAATGACACTGGGTGAGGATAACAACTACAGAGCCTTGCCATCAAAACCTTCATAAGACAGCCTGATGTCTTCCATTTGACAAAAAATTGGGTTAGTTTCCAAGTTGATGTCCCTTGCAAATGAGTTAGTGCTAGCAGAGGTAATGTGTCCTAAACTGGAAGTTTGATTGGTTACACAAGGTATGGCTTGTGCTGGAGCACTACTTTCCAGCCAGTATTGATGAGGATGCAAATCTAGTGAAAGGTATTAAGTTATGAAGGCATGGTCTTTGTGAATGGATGTGATGTGAATCAAAAGGCCCTTGGCAGATGGGGTTGCAAGATCTGGATCCAACATCAGAAGTATGAGTTTGTGTACTTACCAGACTTAGCACTTCATTGAAGCTAGATGAAATTTATTTTAGTATAGTGACAAGGAAGCTCTTGAAGATAGATACCAAGGCTTAGACATTTGGATTGTATTTTCATTTGACTCTTCTAAGGTGGAGGTTGCTCAGAGCATTAAGACTGAATGTGACTGAATTGCATTCAATGCTTGAAGGAGATGTTCAAACCACTTCACCTAGTGGGTGGAGGAACTGGATTAAGTTCTGAAATTGACTTGCAGCAGGGGTTTGACAACCAGAATTTTAATCTGAATAATCTAGACATAGGTATACTACTTGTCTTTGGTCAATTGGAATCAACTTCATGTTGATTAAATGGTGCAGGTTAACAAATCATTTTCTGCTGTAAGTGGTCTCCAGCAGTTCCATGGCAGGGATTGGCTGTGATGTGTGACTTCCGCCAGAACATCTGCTGGATGTCAGGTTCTGCAGAAGATAGGAGTTACTTTTCTTGAATTGGGTACCTTTGGGACATGTAGAGTATGCCTCTCACATGTCACAGTGAAAGTTCAGATGAGTGTTATTTCTTGAACATGATACAGATTGGGATTAGTTGGGCACATGGAAGCCTCAATTTCAAAATCTACTGTACATGTATACTTTGCAAAACACCCATCACCACAATGGGTACCCCATTCTGCGGCAGGTCCTGCTGTATGAGTGGAGCATGTGCTTCATGTGTAGGGTAATGCCCTCAGATTGGGGAGTTCTAGAAGGAAGAACCTGGCTGAGGTGGAGCTGAGGATTAATTCCAGAACTCCCCCACTCTGATGGTGTTATTGACCATAAAAACACAGCCTGTTTTTGGTGGGGACACCCAAGGGGAACCTGCCAAGTATCACAAGAAGAATGATGCAGGGCATTTCCAAAAACGAAATGCCTGCAGGAGTGGCTATTCTGTTTTCCAAAATGCCCCATGGGACTTTATGCTCTCTAAGAGTACCTCCAAATGTACCAAAAATGAAAATCTCAGAGATTTTTTGTGTGGGGTAATGCCCTGCTCCACTATACAAAAAAATTGATGGAATGTGTGCATAGGGCGACTCAATGGGGTTGTAAATCAAGACAGTCACAGCCCCAGTTAGAGGGGTCCACCTGCCTTTCTTTAGGGTCAGATCACTTCAGGACCCATTAAAGTCGAATTTGTGGCTCCAGATTCTCAATAGGTTTAGGGTTTAGATTGCAATCTCAACGGGTTTAGGGTTTACAATGAACCTTGAACCTTCGAGAAGATTCCATACGGAAGCTCCTCGAGTCACACGAAATTCTCCTTTCCGGAAAATCAAAGATCTCCACTGGCTTGGTCAAGACACTGTTGTCCCGCGACGAGAGCAAAAACGGAATCTATGAGAGGTGGTCTTCAAACAACCGGTCAATACAAACACTGGCAGCAAAGCTTGAAACTCAAGTTGAAGGCCTAGACATATCTGAAGGCGGCTCAGGAGATAACAACACTAAAAAGACGAGACTCGCGAAAAGGTAAGTACTACATGCAGGATAACAGACAACGTGATAATAATGACTTTCTCATGGAAGCTCACTTTGATTCAAGAACAACTTCACAGAGAAGCTCCTTCAATACAAATCTCAAAACTTCTTCCAAGTCTTCTAATGTCGCTACAGCCATTCAAATCCTGACTATGCCCTTCGCCAAAATATAAGTGAAGGCAGTAAAAAGAGACAAGAAAATGGTCCAACACACTCACAGTTGTTCAAACCATTCTCTCCGTGTTACTCCCCTCTTCTTCTCCTTCTTCTTCTTCTTTTCTTCTTCTTCCTCTGCAAGCTTTGCTTGTTGACCGCCACAGGCAGCCGGCAAAGGCAGTTGCTGTATCATAAGTCCTGTACAGTAAGGCCGGGGGGCAAGGACTGCTTCAGCTTGTCCGCCTTGTCGCTGTCAAACACACAAAGCGTGTAGAGGTACTTCTTGCACCTCACCTTGAACTTCACCACATCCTTGCTGCGCTTGATCTTCACCGACCGTGCGTCCTTCCGCCGCGCCGTCAGCAAAAAGTCCTTGATCTCGCTGATCTGTTTCGCCATGGTGGCTTGCCTTCTTGGGCGGATTTTGGAACACCCGCTCACCACAATCGTGTCAATGGCGCACAGCGATCGCCGTCTTACACATGGCCCAGAGACAAGGACAAACGCTGTAAAAGAGAACATATTCAGGAGTTGCGCGAGATTTTAAAACATCTGGCCGTCTTTTTTCATCCATTAAGAGAGTACTCATCGTTAGTAATAACATCAAGAAGGCGAAAAGAGGAAAGAAAAACACGGAGCTTCGCGAGATTTCCAACGCCACGTCACCTTCTTTTTCATCCATCAAAAGAGTACTCATCCTTAGTAAGAACATCAAGAAGGCGAAAAGAGGAAAGAAAAACACGGAGCTTCGCGAGATTTCCGACGCATCGCCGCCTTATTTTTCATCCATCAAGAGAGTACTCATCGTTAGTAATAACATGAAAAGGGCATGCTCCCTAACTACTGATGTCGTTTCAGAGAGGGTTTTAGAGTTTTGGGACAGAGCCGATCCGGTTGTTTGCAGCGTAACCCAAGTTGTTTCCACAGAAGAATTTGAACAGGAAGAGAAAAACAAACAGGAATTAAAGGGTTTGGCAGCAATAGGGGAGCTCCTCATAAATAAGAGCTTCACTAAGTGGTGCACAATATTTTAATGCACAGAGAAATGCAAGCCGGCAAAATGAAGACTCAGACATCGATGAAGCTCACAGAAACAAGAAGCAAGAAATGAAGACTCAGACATCAATCAAACTCACAGCCACAAGAGCAAGGTATATAGAAATATATACCAAGAGAAAGAAGCAAGCACCTTAGCAGCTAATTTACCCACTGCCACCTCTTCATTGTTGATAAGGCAAGGATAACAGCATAATTTGCAGTGTTCAAAAGGGATTAAAGAGCTGGATGCATCAGAGTAGGAAAAGGAAAAAATGAAGAGCTGACTAATGAAGTCACAAACAGAAAATCATCCTTTATCGTACAAACCTGCAGGCAAATCTACCTCACTGTGATGAGTTGTCAACAAAATCCAATTCCCAAATCAAGTATCCTTATTCAAGCTCCTACTATTCAAACAAGCATATCTGGCTTGAAACATGCAATATGCAACTGAGTCTCCCATGCAAAATTGACTGCTATCCCACCAGACTTGCACTAATTGCAAAGCTCATGGGACACATATGTACAAGCCTTAAGGTGACTGGTCAATCTGACCACACTGAATCCAACACACAAAAGAAATCAGGCCACTGAAAGAAAGCATATGGCTCAGATGAAAGTCACAAGCCTTATTCAAGAACTGCATGTCAATTTCTAAGCATCCAGATTCATTTCAGAATATTAGAGACAGAGAGAGACAGAGAGAGGTAAAACAATGCAAACAAGCATTGAGGAAGAAAAGAGAGAGAAACCAGATGGTGACAAAGCCTAATGAACCTATGTAACATACTCTTGACTACTCTAATATTGCAGAAGCTGACATATTGGAATCTGCATGAGGCACATGAGTCATGACAATACCTGCACACTATGTCTGAGAACACTATCAAAAAATTTACGCCTTTGGACTCTTGGGATAGTTGCTGAATCCCAGAAATTGCAAGAGAGTACAATTGAGTACACAAAATTCCGGTCCCGCTCGTTCCTTTCGTTCCTGTGATTCCTCTGTTTGTTAGGGGTTCTCTGCAGCTGCTGCTGTTGTACGACGGCCTGCAGAGGAGGCGGGAGATGACGAGCCCTCCAGTCACGTGAATCAGTCTCCACCGGCAAAGCTACAGGCTCCGGTCCTCCCATTCCATCCTCCTGAAGGAGATCGTCGCCCCTGGACATAAGCCCGGGCGAACCGGCTTCCACAAGCTCATCAGGCGGTTGCGTCCAGAGCTCCTGGAATCGCAACAAACCATCTCGCGTGTAACGAATCCGCTCACTTCTGCTACTGCCATCACCACTGCTGACCCATTGCGCTAGGAAGGGGACACAGAAAGTGCCCCCTTATTAACGAAGGCAAGAGCGTTACTGCCGTTAATAGACAGAGAAGCTACGTCGTCGGATAAGAAAGACGAAGCGAAAGGACGAAACGAAACTGCAGAGCACGACCACCACCAGGACGCAATGAGACGGAGCCCGAAGAAGACGAGAGTGCAGCAGGCAGGGAAGCAGCATCCATACTTCCAACCACCAAACTTTTTCATAAACTCTTTTCTAAAAAACTAGGAATTCTCTGAGCCTTTTTCCTCTGCCCGGTCTCTGTGGGGTTTAGAGTGTGCCTCTGTAGCGCGCGCACTAGCGCTTTCGTCAAGCTCTGTCTCTCTCTGACGTGTCTTCGACAGACACCAAGAGAGAGAGAGAGAGAGAGAGAGAGAGAGGATTCAAAAAAACCTAAAACCGTTGGAGAAAGAGCAAGTACATGAAATCCTAACCCTAAACTCATCTGTGTAAAGTGATTTAATTGTTTTAATTTGGAGTTATGACTCATGAGTCAGCATTGGTTTTATATCTTCAAATTTGTGAGGTGAGTCAGCAGTTTTTCAATTTTGTGATGTATCCGAAGTGGCGATCATCCATAAGAGGATTTAGCCGGTTAAAAAAGTCTAGTTTCCTTATATATTTTTGGCTACTTTTGACTTTTTCCCCAAAAATATGGTGAATTTGGCACTTTTTTTTCCCAAAAGAAAAATTTTTACTCTTTCACACTGAGTACAAAATCGGTGTACAAAATATACTTCTCCAAAAGAAAACTTTGCTGATGAGAGTCATGAGGGGCTTAATTTTGGCATCTGAATTTTGTTAATCTTAATATCTTAATATCATGCTAATACTTAATAGCATGTTAGGATACTTTTGTGATGTTTTTAATTGTCAATTTGATGTTTAAACTTCGTATCCCTTTCTCTCTTGCTTCATTTTGACCACATTATTCATAATTTATGGTGCATAAAGTCTGGTTTAAATGTAAATTTGAATTCATAATGAGAATAATATCAATGGTAATTTCTATGGTTTTTCTATGTTTTTTGAATTGCTCTTTTGACCTCCTCAGGCAAACAAATCCAAGAAATTTGACTTCAATATGAGAATTGTAGAATCGAGATGGAGTAATAATTTATAAAGCTTTAGCCTTTATTGCTTATTAGTGGCTACATTGGAATTGATGAAAAAGAGTCAGTTAGGACTAAAAAGAATTGACTGTTCTTTGTATCAGGTTTTTTTGGGAATTATTTAATTGATTTGAATTTTGGAGGCAGACTAATTGAACTAAAATGGCCAACAAGACACACAAATGTACCGTATTTTGCTTAATTAGTACTAGTGGGCCTATTCCAGCTGGCCCAAGTATATTAAACCTCCTCTGAGGTCACCCATCCAAATACTATTCCCCTTGAAGTGGGCTTATTGCAGAGTAATGTGTGAAAAAATCAGTTAATTTTTTTTTAAATAATTTCTAGAGACCAAATCACTCTTTTCAAATGCACGTATAATATTGAACTATATAGTTTGAAACTTAATAATTCCAATTGTTTGGTTAAAATCTATTGACCCTTAAGCTTTGGCACACCCCTCCAAACCATTTTTTTGACTTTTTCTCTATCCAATAGTTTGGTGCATCCTTCCAAACCAAAAGTGTCAAGACACGCACACTACTATGAGGCTTGGCAATCAACAGAACTCCCAAGGCACATGGTCTCACTAAACTACAACACCCATGAACCAAAGATTCATATGACATTGAATTTTTAGTTGTATGGGAAGATTGATTCGGCTAATCAATTTAACAACTGACAACCTCCAAAACTGCAGGATTTCATCACTTCCCATTGCACCAACCACGAATTTCATGAAAAGGAAAAAACAATTAAAGAATCACCCAAAAAATCTAAAAATAAAAATATGAAGATTGAAAAAGTGGCCTATGCCTTCTAACAATTGTGACCAAAATTTTCAGCTTTTGGGTTACTTACTTCCTTGTATGAGGTACATGATTCTCACAAATAAAATCAAAGCAATCGCATTACTCAACTCTTCCCATATTCTTTACTATGCCTTTACTTAAACCAAATCCACATTTAGCATTAGAAACATCATGAAAATAAATGGTAAATTCTACCATATTACAAGTGCATGACCAAACCATGACATTTTCAAAATTAATTCCATTTTTGGGGTTATTTACAAACACATCATAAACATTTCCAGCAATTGTCTCAACAATTTTTTAACATGCTTACATCAAACAATTGTTTCTCAAACCAAACATGATAAGGATAAGGCTTAAATCATTTCTTTTTTTCATATACAATATAACTTGGGCTATGTGTTACTATACATTACCAATGACGATGAAATGATGAAAAAAATCGGAAATTAAGTTCCACTCAAATGAGAATTTAAAATGACATTGCATGCAACTTGAATTGAATTCAAATTCAATTGAAAAGAGAGGGGATGCAAATTGATGAAAGTATTGAAAATGTTCTCATTCTTAAGTCCATCATTAATGACTATGGTGTTGAAAAAAAAACCTTTGGAAAGACACCATTCCATTCCATTTAAGACATATTCCAAACAAAATTTTATTTTGGTAAGATAAAATAATATAGTACCCTATAATTGTCCCCCCTAAACCAATTTCAATATAACTATCATCACTAAAATTTATTTTTATTACTGTTGTGTTGAGTTCCACCATTAGTCCATTTTATGGCCATTTTATGGAAGTCTAAATTTAAAATTATCACACTTTCACATGCCATAATATTCATTTTCAAATCATCCACACTAGTGAAATAAGTATTCCATTGCTTAGCTTCTAAACTTGAACATGTATTCACATTATGAACATATGAACTCAAATGTATAATGTTCAAAATAAGAAATATTATCAAAAGTTCTAATAATTCATCTAATGTGGCTCATTTTGAAATTTTGAATTTCAATATAACATGGCATGAATTTCACATTTGTAGGTTGAATTGTTCTACACAATATCACAAGTGTATAAACCTCCCCAATGTCCAATCTAGGCTCTAGCCATTTACATTCATAATCATGATGTGCTATGAACATGAATAAGTAAAATCAAGGTTATAGGTATTATATTAGAAACTTATTAATGTCAAAATATGGCCTTCATAAATTATAAAAAAACCTATTGTGCAAAGGTGGAATTTAGCCTAACATCCACATAAGTAGATTTTCAATACAATATCCACCAATTATTAAATTAAACTTGGTTGAATTAGAATTCAACTCAATTAGATACAAATCCAATTCAAAATTCAAAATTCAATTCAATTCAATCTACATGCAATGTCATTTAATATTTTTAATTTTTTCATCAATTGACCAATTGATCGCATTGGTAATGTGTAATAGTGCACAGCCCAAATTGAATCATTTCAATTTAGGTTTTTTTCTTTTGATGCTTAAATGTACCTTGGTTTTTAATGTTGATTTAATCATACTTACAATCATTCACATGATTAACCCATGACAGTTGAACGAACATGTGTCCCATCATCATGCACAATGCCCCAAGAAATAACCACAAGTTCTAGATGATTATGTTTTAATGCATGTCATGTTGTATCAATAATATGATTAAATTCTTGAAAAAAATGTGAAACTTGTATTTTTCACCATGCTTTCAAACAATAATAACCATTAACAAAACAAATGGGATGTGGGCATGATCATTTCCATTAATGTTTCTAAATTGTAAATCATGATGCATTTATGTACAATTTATTATATCTCTACTTATAAAAATGTAGTTTTAATAACATGACACATTATATTAAGCTTATGAACATTTTTTTCTTGCAAAACATTTGGGAAATGTTTTGCATTTTTGTTGTTCTAGTGTAGAATTCAACTAATTTTGCTATTTTCTTGGAAAATTGCACCAAATTTCAATATCACAAATCTGAAAAAGAAAAACCATACTTAGACATATGGCTTCAAGCAGCCAATATATATATATAATTCAAGATAACTATTATTTCAACATTTTTTTTAAAAACACATGAAAAGTCAACAAGTGCATTTTCATGTCCATGTTATATAATAAAATCAAATTTAATATTGACATAAATAATGATGAACTATTGAAAACCATATGCGAACATATGAAGTAAATTAAAAAAAGGGGAGGGGGGGGATATTATTAAATTGATGACCCTTCATCTTCTTTGCCATTATTCTTATATTTTTCTCACATTTTCGAAGTGAAGCTTTAAAAAGAATTTTTAAAAATTTAGCTATTAATTTATTTTGCATAAATCCAAAGCTTATTCCTTGGCCATGGGGTATATGTATGTATATATTTACATAATTCAAAATATAACATGAAAATGGCCATAAACATCTTTTTTTTCATGTCCATATAGATGTTTAGGGGGAAAAAATGAGGTC
>Ga0116230_10001773_pt1 | contig 20626 bp, 15 predicted proteins | sample S1TSphfallax_3_FD_88678 | JGI IMG/M metagenome (GOLD analysis project Ga0116230, IMG submission 88678) | Host-associated microbial communities from peat moss isolated from Minnesota, USA - S1T2_Fd - Sphagnum fallax MG | ecosystem: Host-associated > Plants > Peat moss > Unclassified | place... | reverse complement strand
CGTTATAGACGGTGAGATCGTCGTGCTCGATGCGCAAATGCAGCGTGTCGAGTACGGTCTTTCGCACCTCGCTCCAGCGAATGGGCAGCAATCGCTCGCGTAGGCGACCGCTCACGATACCGTAGATCAGGTAGGCCAAACCATTGGCCGCCAACAGCCACATCCCGGCAAAGTGCCAGAGCAGGCTGGGTAAGGCCCAGCTGCCCAACCGCACGGCTTGCCCGAAATGCAGTCCCGGGATGATCACATAATCGTCATATATCCCCCAGCCGGAGGTGATCATGACGAACATCGCGATCGCGTTGGTCCAGTGCATCAGCCGTACCCCGAGCGGATGAAGCCGCCGCGGTGCACGATGGTCGCTGTCGATACTCATGCCGCCTCCGTGTGCATCAGTGAGAAGGGTGCGCAAGACCCATGCGAATGAACTCGTCGGCGCCCAACGGACTGCTGCCGGCTGCCTTGAAAGTCTGCAATCCATTCAGTTGGTCAGGCGTCAAGTCGAGGATTTCCAGCTCGTCGCCCAGCAACACCATGGCATCTAAAGGCACGGCGATGGGACGGCTGCCGAACCCGAACCATCCGCCGTAGCGGATAATGATCCGTTCCGCTCCGTCGTCAAGCCGAACGACCTCGATGACGTGTCCCAGCACCGGTCGACTCTCGAGCGGCTGCAGCACGCGTCGACCGACCAAGTCCCTGACGCGGACCGGTTGCGGATAGCGTCGCGCCGCAAACTCCGCCAAGTCCGCGCCCGGAGGGGCCGCCTGCTGTGCCAGCAGCCGGTTGCCGGTCAGCAGCGCTGCCACGATGACAATCGTCGCGGCGGTGTGCTGAGTGTGATGACGGTAGGCCATGACAGGAGGACCGGGTTCTCGTGCCCAATATTTCACCGTGCAAACGGCGGCTCGAAAAATAAGCCACGATGACGCGAAATAGTTCGTATGCTGGATCGGTCTACGTCGTGGAAGCCCCTGTTGGTCATCGAGGTGGAACCGGCTGTGATCGAGCTGAAAGCACATTGGAACTCCTCGGATCGGGCTCGCGTGTGAGCGTTGCCATTGCCATCATGGGCAAGGCCTCGATTCCGGGCCGGGCCAAGACGCGTCTGATACCGGCGCTCGCGGCGGAGCAAGCCGCTTCTTTGAATACGGCTTTTTTGCAGGATGCGGTTGCCAACGTCTTGGAGGCTGGGCGAGCCGCCGCAGTGACCGCCTACGTCGCTTACGGTCCCGCGGGCAGCGAGCAATTCTTCCGTGACCATCTCCCCGATGAAATTCGGCTGATCGAATGTTGTCTACCTAATTTTGGCGACTGTTTGCTGCGCGCCGTGTGCACGCTGCTCGATGACGGACACGATGCCGCCTGTGTCCTCAATGCCGACAGTCCGACGCTGCCGACGCGGTTTTTGATCGATGCGGCGACCGCCTTGTCGGAACCGGGAGAACATATCGTACTCGGTCCCGCGGAGGACGGCGGATATTATCTGCTCGGTATGAAACGGGCGCATCGCGGCCTGTTCCGCGACATCGATTGGAGCACCGCGAGCGTCTGCCGGCAGACCTGTGAGCGCGCGGCGCAACTCGGACTGGATATCGTTTGGTTGAATCCTTGGTACGACGTCGACGATCCTGCGACGCTCGCGCGTTTGAAAGACGATTTGCGCGGGCGCGCCGGTGGCGCGCCGCATACGCGCGCGGCGCTTGCAACCCTGATGGAATCCACTGAAGGTATCGCGCCGTGGCGCGGACTGCTGCCCTCGAACGGCCCGGCGCCGTGAACGGCACATCGACGTGGCGTTTCGACTGGCCGGGTCTCGGCGGCCGGTTTTGGTGCAGCGCACTGCTGCTGCTCGCTGCGTCGCTGGCGGCGCTCGCCTGTCTGCAGGAGTGGCGGCTCAACCTTTTCGTCATCGTGTTTTTTGTCGAGGTCGGCCTCTATGCGTTCGCAGCCGGGTGCCTGCTGACCGGGCGGCTATACCCAGCGTCGCGGCAGACCCCGGCGTTGACGGCAATCCTCGGCGTGGCGGTGCTGCTGCGCGCCATCGCCCTGTTTGCCCCCCAGGCGCTGTCGACCGACGCCTTCCGCTATGTCTGGGACGGGCGCGTCCAGGCCGCAGGGATCAATCCTTATCGCTACGTCCCCGTCGATCCGGCGCTTGAAGCCCTGCGCGATACGGAGATTTACCCCAACATCAATCGCGCCACCTACGCACACACGATCTATCCGCCCACGGCACAGATCGCCTTTTGGGCCATCACCCGCTTAGGCAACGGCATCCTCGGAATGAAAATCGGCATGCTGGCCTTCGAGGCCGTGACCATCGCTGCTCTGCTGGCGCTGTTGCGTGCCTACGGGCTGCCATCGACCCGGGTCCTGCTATACGCATGGCACCCCTTACCGCTGTGGGAATTCGCTGGCACCGGACACGTCGATGCGGTCGCCATTGCGCTCGTGTGCCTCGCGTTTTTAGCGGCTCGCCGCCGCGCGCCCTATTGGACCGGCGCCGCGCTTGCCGCGGCGACGCTGGTGAAATTCTATCCGGCGGTGATGGCGCCCGTGTTGTACAGACGCTGGGACTGGCGCATGCCCACGGCGTTTGTTGGCATCGTGGCGCTGCTGTATGCCCCGTATCTCGGGGTGGGCCGCGGTGTGCTCGGGTTTCTCTCCGGTTATGCGGCCGAGGAAGGCCTGCGCGACGGCAGCGGCATTTTCGTCTGGTCGTTATTGCAGACACCGCTGCATCTACCGGCCAATGCGCTGCGCTACTATGCGCCGTGCGTCGCACTCGGCATGGCCGCACTCGGCATCTGGGTGCAGTGCCGCCAGCAAAACGCGCCATCGGCCACGCGTCGCCCCATGGCGGGCGCCCTGCTGCTGGCGGGTGCATTTACCGTACTCGTGTCGCCGCATGACCCGTGGTACTTCACCTGGATAGTCCCGTTTCTGTGTTTTCGACCGTCGCTTGCCCACCTCTGGCTCACCGCAGCGTGCGTCACGATGTACGTGCTGCCCGACCCGACGGGCTTGCGCACCCAGGCACTGTTGTATGCACCATTTTTTCTGCTGCTGGCACTTACCCCACTGGAGAACATCGATGCCCACCGCGCTCAACATCCCTCCCGCGCCTGAGACCAAACCGCGCGATCCGCGCCGCTATTTCGACGAGGTGGGCGAGTCACGCGGAGGACTGGCCGAGAACCCGCCCGTGTGCCTATACCTGGAGACTACGAACCGCTGCAATCTGCTGTGCACGACGTGCCCGCGGACCTACGAAGAGCTGGAGCCGCCTGCCGACATGAGCTGGGAGCTCTTTACGCACATCGTGGATCAATATCCGTCGATATCGCGCGTGGTGCTGCACGGCATCGGCGAACCGATGATGGTCAAAGAGCTGCCGCGCATGGTTCGTTACCTGCACGATCGGGGCACCTACGTCTTGTTCAATACCAACGGGACGCTGCTGCGCCCGAAGAAAGGTCGCGAGTTGATCGAGGCGGGGCTCGATGAGCTGCGGGTCTCGCTGGATGCCGCCGAATCCAAGGCTTTCAAACTGGTCCGCGGGCGCGACTGGTTCGATCGTATCGTGCGCAACGTCCGCGAGTTCGTCGAACTCAAGGCAAAATCAGGCGCTACCAATCCGCGGCTCTCGCTGTGGCTGACGGGGTTGCGCGAGACGCTCGAGCAACTCCCTGATTTCATCCGCTTGGCGGCGGATATCGGCGTGCCGGAAGTGCATCTGCAACGACTGGTGCATTTTCCCGAGGGTCAGGGCTTGGCGCGACCGACCTCTTCCCTGTTCGAGCGGCTGAATCAAGACGAGTCGCATTTCCTCGAAGAAGCGCGGCGGATTGCCGCGGAGCTCAACGTGTCCTTCGACGCCTCCGGTGCCGCCGAGCCCGAAGCCAGCTTGAAGCGCGGTACGGGTGACCAACCCTGGTCGCTGTGTCGGCGGCCGTGGACGCTGATGTATTTCACCGCACATGGCCGGGCGATTCCCTGCTGCATCGCGCCCTTCTCCATGCGCGGCTACCAAAGCTTCACGCTCGGAGACGCCTCGCAGCAGACGCTGCGCGACATCTGGAACGGCGCCGGCTACCAGCAATTCCGCACGGCGCTACTTGGCGATTCGCCGCCTGCGGCGTGCTCCGGCTGCGGATTGCGCTGGAGCCTGTAATACGCATGGACACCGCTCCGGACCCTGGTGATGCCGACGACGCGGGTATTGCACGCTATGACCGTGAATTGCTGGCGGATGCCGGCGGGCGATTGAGTCATGCCATCGTCCTCATGGAGCGATTCCTGTGCCGGGAGGAGTGCCGCCATTTGGGCGACAGTCACCCCACCTGGGTGTTGAGCCACAGTTTGGCGGAACATGGGCGCAGCTTGCTGCGCGGGGCGCTTGCCGCCGAGCGGGCGAGGGTGTGCGAATCGGCGCTGCGCTCGGCTTATCGTCTCACGGGAGCGCTGGGCAGCCTCGCGGCGTGGACCGCACCGGCCACGCAGGAGAGCAGCGCGCTCAATTCATTTCCCACCGCCGCATCGCGCGATGCGGTTGCGTACGCTCGTTATGGATGTCCCGAAATCTGCGTGCAGGAAATCGCCTATGCGTCGATGCTCGGGTTCGATCCGGACCAGATCCGCATGTTGCTGACCTCGTCCGGCATGGCCGCGTTTTCGCTGATCGAGAATTTTCTGTTGCGCGACGTGGTGAGGCCTCACGATCGCCTGCTGCTGCATCCCGGCATCTACTTCGAGACCCGCCAGCAATTGCAATCGCTGCCGTTTCTCAAGGTGCACACGGTGCGCGGCGGCGGCCGCGCGGACATGATCCGGTCGATTGCCGAGATTCGGCCGCGGGTGGTGTTCGTCGATCCGCTGACCAACTCCATGGACTATCGTGCGCTCGACATGGTGCAATTGTTGGACGAGGCGGATCACGTCTGCGAGTCGGAAACCTGGTTCGTGATCGACGGGACTCTGCTCTCGGGGGGATGCAATCCGTTCGCCGCGCGCCATCGGCGCAATGTCCGCGTGCTCTACTATGAGAGCGGCTGCAAATACCTTCAATTCGGCATGGACTTGGGGCCGGCGGGTGTCGTCGTCGTGGACGGGCCCCTCGCCGAACGCTTCCTGGAACTGCGACGCGGCATCGGTGCCATCACTTCAGAAGCATTGGTGCTGCCTCGGGCCTCGCGTGCCGCCTATCTCGACTTCCTGCGCGCGCAAACCGCATGCGCATTGGCCGTGGCCGAAGCCGTGAATGCGTTTCCCGGACACGGTGGACGGCGGGACGTTCGAGCGGTGCATCCGCGGCTGCCGGAGCATCCGGATTGCCGCGAAGCTATGGCCTACCCGCATCTGGGCGGGGTGCTCATGTTCAAGTTCACGAACGCGGACCTCAACCGGCGCAAGCCCCTCGAGGCGTTCATCGATAGCTTGATGCGGGCGGCGGTGCGTGCAGACCTGCCGTTGACGACGGGGGTCAGCTTTGGCTTTCGCGTACCGCGCATCGGCGCTGCGTGGTCGAGTTACGACGCGGATCACGCGTTCTTGAGATTATCCGCGGGCATCGATCTGTCTCGCGCGGCGCAGTTGGGGAGGCTCATCAGCGAGTGTGCGCAGGATTTTGCGCTCGCCCACGGAGATGCGGTTTGAGCCCGGTCGTGCTCATCGTGCCCACTCGCAACGAGGCCGGTGCCATCGGCGCTGCGCTTCGCGCGGTGCCGCGCACCGTCGTCGGCACCATCATCGTGGCCGACGGTGACAGCACCGATTCGACCCGGGCCGAGGCTCGCGCGGCCGGCGCGCAAGTCATCGATGCCGGCAAGGGCTATGGTCGGGCATGCTGGATGGGTGCGGAAGCGGCCGGACCCGGTGCGATTTTGGTATTCATGGACGGCGACGGCAGCGACCGCGCCGATCTCATCCCCCACCTGATCGAGCCGATCGTGGCGGGGACTCACGACTTCGTCATCGCCTCGCGAGTTCGTGGCGAACGCGAGCCCGGAAGCATGGGCCTGCATCAGATCCTGATCGGTCTCCTCATCGGTTGGTTGATCAAACTTCGCTATGGCGTGCATTACACGGATATGTGCGCCTTTCGTGCGATCCGTCGCGAGCAACTGCTGCGTCTGGGGATGGCGGAAATGACCTATGGTTGGAACCTCGAGATGCAGATGCGGGCCGCACGGGCGGGTCTGCGGATCCTCGAGTTACCCATGCCCTATGGGCGGCGCGTGGCGGGCGCCTCCAAAGTCTCCGGCAATTGGCAGGGCACGCTGCGTGCCGCTTGGCGGCTGTTGATCACGTTCTTGCGCATCGCGCTCGAACCCGCGGGCCGCTGACGTCACGAGTGCGCTAACCCGCAGCAAGCAGGCGGTTGATGATCTGGCGGGCGCGAACGCCACCCGTGTCGATGCCGAAGTCCCGCAGCTTGCAGCCAGGGTTCGCCAATATCGAGCGCTGCTGAGCTTCAAGAATCGCGACGTCCTCCAGGAACACGGCGCCCTGCTGTTTCTTGAAGCGCGCGGTGAAACCGGCATCCTCGACATCGAAGTTTCGTGCCATTCCCCAAAAATAATGACTGGTGGTTTCACTCTCGGGGGTCAGCGCGTCAATCACGAACCCGCGCACGCCCTGGTCGTGGCTTTGGATCGTGGCTCCGGCGTCGACGGGAGCGACGCCCACGTCGATGATCACCGAGGAGGGCGCAAGAAAATGACATATTTGCCACCGATCCACGGGACCGTCCCGGCGCAGCGCGTTGCGCCAGAAAGGCGGTGCGTCGATCCCGGGCATCCAGCGACTGACCGTCACCTGATCTCCTTCGGTGTGGGTCGCGATCGGCGCGCCGAGAATTTCCGGCTGGCCAATCGAGCCTTGATGAACATAGGTTTCGTGGGTCAGATCCATCAAGTTGTCGATCACCAACTTGTAGTCGCAGGCCAGATGGTTGTAGCCGCCGTCGAAGGTCCAATCGCGATGTGAACACGGCCAGAAATCCGGCACCCGTGCGGGGTCCGCTTTCTCGGCGTCGCCAATCCAGATCCAAACGAACCGGTGCCGCTCCACCGTGGGGTACGCCTTGGTACAGATGCTCTTGTGGACGCGGTCGCTGCGGTCCGGCATCTCCACGGCGTGACCCGAGCCGTCGACCAGCAGGCCGTGATAGCGGCATCGAATGTTGTCGCCCTCCCGGATGCCGAGCGAGAGCGGCAGAAGACGGTGCGGGCAGGCATCACGCAGTGCAACCACGCTTCGGTCGAACTTCCGATACAGCACGATGGGCTCGCCGCAAATGACGCGTGCGAACGGCGCGCGGTCGATTTCGTGGTCCCAACCGGCGACATACCATTGATTAAGGACGAACACTCGAGCCCTCCCCCGTTCCCGCCACACCCACTCCCGCCTTCGCCGCTCGATCCTGCACCGCGTGCACCGCATCGCTCAAGGCACCCAGGTGGCGCTTGACGGCCTCGGTCATGGTCAAGGTCTTCGCCTTCCACGTCAGGTTGATGCAGCCGAGCACGTGGCCATGCACCCGGATCGGCATCGCGATCGAATTGCGCCCGTCGTCGGATTCGCGACGCGGCTTGGAATAGTTGCCGCCAAAATCCGGATCTCGCGCGCTGTACCCCCGCTGTCGCGTGGTGTCGACCAGGCGGCGCATCCAGGCCGCATCGTGGGCATGCTCATCGCCCGGTTGGTTGCGCAAGCGCAGCCGGTTGACGACGGTTTCGTATTCGCGTTCCGGGCAGAATGCGAGATAGGCGCGTCCCGATGCGGAGAGCAGCATGTTGGCGCGAAAACCGATGGGGCCCAAGGGGATGTCGTCGAAATAGGCTTTCGGCTGATTGGTTTCGATCACCTCGACGTGGTCAAGGCGCGGCACCGTGAGCACCGAGGGCCAGCTGACTTTGCGGCACAAATTCTCGAGCACGGGAGAGGCTATTTCCACCAGCCAATCGGCATCGTCGAGCAGTTCACGCTGCTGCAGCGAATGGCTGGGCAGATACGCGCCGTCGACCATGCGTTGCCAGATCATGCCGTGACCATGCAACGTATGCAGGATCCGCGTCAGTGTACTCTTCGACAGCCCGGTCGTCCGATGCAGGTCATGCAGGCTCGCGGCACGCATGGCCTGCAAGGCACGCAGTACGTCGAGTCCGCGCGATAAAGAATGAATGGTTTTGACCTTGTAGTCGCGCACAGCGTCTCCCCCGCCAGCTTTTCACCCAGTGAAAACTTACCATGAATCGATTCCTTAAGGATTCGATTTGACGGAGTATCGCTAAAACGTTGCGCCCCGACGGTGGGCGTACGCACGGCGACCGCTGCGGGTGCTCTCGATGCACCCCGAAGACGGCGGCGCTTCAGAGGGAGAGGCTGATGGCGAATCTGGCTGGCGACAATTCAACAAGGGAAGGCGAACTTCTCTGGAGTCCGACCGCGGCGCAGCGCGACCGCACCAATCTGGCGACCTACCAGCGCTGGCTCCAAGTACATCGAGGCCTGCACTTTGCGGACTACGGATCGTTGTGGGAGTGGTCGGTGCGGGAAATCGAATCGTTCTGGCAATCGCTGTGGGACTATTTCGACATCTGCGCGTCGGTACCGCCACGCGCTGTTCTCACGAGCCGGCGAATGCCCGGTGCCGACTGGTTTCCCGGATGCCGGCTGAATTTCGCGCACCACGCGCTGCGCAATGAGGTGCCGGGCGCCACGGCCCTCTTGTATGTCAGCGAAACCGCGGGACTGCGTCCGCTCGCGTGGCCGGAACTCGCCCGCCAGGTGCGATGCCTCGCAACCCGCCTGCGCGAGCACGACATTGAGCCCGGGGATCGAGTGGTGGCCTACCTGCCGAACGTGCCGGAGGCGGTGATCGCGATGCTCGCGACCACGGCCATCGGCGCGGTCTGGGTCAGCTGTGCGCCGGAATTCGGCGCGCGCGGCGTGTTGGATCGCGTAACGCAACTCGAGCCGAAAGTGCTGCTCTGCATCGACGCTTACCGATATGGCGGAAAGGACTTCGATCGACGTGAGGAAGTGCGACAGATCGTCGCTGGGCTGCACCACCTCGAACTCATCATTCATGTCGCGGGCTCCGCCAAGGCGTCGAGCCCCGCGCCCGCCCTGGCTGCGCCGGATCTTCGCGCGCGCGCCTGGCAAGACCTGGTCGCGGGCGATGCGGGCAATGCGCAGGATTTCAAGTTCGAACAAGTGCCGTTCGACCATCCCCTGTGGATACTGTTCTCGTCCGGCACCACCGGATTGCCCAAGGCCATCGTGCACGGCCACGGCGGCATCCTCCTCGAAATGCTCAAACTCGTGCACCTGCAGCTCGACGTGCATCCCGGAGAGCGGGTTTTCTTCTACACCACCACCGGCTGGATGATGTGGAACTTTCTCGCGAGCTCGCTGCTCTGCAATGGCTGTCCGGTGCTGTACGACGGTCACCCCGCATATCCCGACGCCGACGTGTTGTGGCACTGGGCCGATGCCAGCGAAGCATCCCTGTTCGGCGCGAGTCCCGCCTACGTCGACATGCTCGCCGGCGCGGGCGTGGTGCCGCGCGACAAATACCGCCTATCGCACCTGCGTACCATCATGCCGGCCGGCTCGCCGGTGACGGCGGCGCACACCGCCTGGTTCTACGACAACGTCAAGAGGGATCTCTGGGTTGCTACGGGCAGCGGCGGCACGGACTGCTGCACGGGCTTCGTCGGCGGCGTCGCGACGTTGCCGGTCTACGCCGGGGAGATTCAGGCGCCGTCCCTCGGAGTGGCCGCGCAGTCATTCAACGACCGCGGCGAGAGCGTGATCGACGAAGTAGGGGAACTGGTGATCACCCAACCCATGCCCTCGATGCCGCTGTATTTCTGGCGCGACGTCGATGGCGTCCGCTACCGGGATTCATACTTCAACGTCTTCCCGGGCGTCTGGCGCCACGGCGATTTTTTTCGCATCAATGAGCGCCGCGGCTGCTTCGTGCTCGGCCGTTCGGATGCGACGCTCAACCGCTACGGCGTGCGGATCGGCACCGCGGAAATCTACCGTGCGCTGACCGCCGTCGATGCAATCGAGGATGCGTTGATCGTGAACCTGGATCTGCCGCGTGGCAGGTTCTTCATGCCGTTATTCGTCAAGCTGAAGCGCGATGCCGTGCTCGATGCGGCGCTCGAACGCCGCATCGTCGATTGCCTGCGCCGCGAGTACACGCCGCGCCACGTCCCGGACCGGATCGTGGCCGTACCGGACATCCCGATGACGCGCACCGGCAAGAAGATGGAGGTGCCGGTGCGCCGCATCCTGCTGGGTCTCGCCGCCGACAAAGCCGCCAGCCGCGACGTCATGGCCAACCCCGAATCACTGGAGTACTTCGTCGATTACGCGAGGACTCAACAGGATTATTCGATTCAGTGAATAAGGAGACTTCATGAACGCCCGGCCGCAAGTACTGATGATCATCACGCTCGACACCAAGGCTGCCGAAGCAGCCTTCGTGCGCGAGACGCTCGAGACCCACGGCGTCGGTGTGCTGCATCTCGATGCGAGCATCCGCAGCATCGTCGGACGAGCCGAGATCGGCCCTGAGGCGGTGGCGCGTGCGGCCGGTTCCACGCTCGAGGACGTGCGCGCGCTCAAGCACGAAGGGAAGTGCCAGGCGGTCATGACGGAGGGCGCACTGGCGCTCGCCGCGAAGCTGCAGGCTGGCGGCGAGATCGCCGGCGTGATTGGCTTGGGCGGTTCCATGGGCACCACCCTGGCAACCGCCGTCATGCGCAGCCTGCCCTACGGGCTGCCGAAATTGATGATCTCGACGATGGCCTCCGGGTTCACCCAACCCTTCGTCGGCAACCGCGACATCCTGATGATGAACTCCGTGTGCGACATCGCCGGCCTCAACACCATCACCCGTGATGTGTTTCGCAACGGCGCGATAGCGCTGGCCGCGATGGCCAGGGAGTACGCACCGCACGCCCGCGACGAGAAGCCGCTGGTATTGGTGTCGACCTTGAGCACCATCGACAAATGCAGCGTCCGCGTCCGTGAGGCGCTGACCGCCAAGGGGTATGAGGTGATGGTGTTTCATACGCTCGGCACCGGCGGCATGACCCTCGATGACATCGCGCGCGAGCGCAACGTCGCCGCCGTGGTGGACTTGTCGTTGGTCGAGATCAACGACTTCTTGCAGGGCGGACTGTGCAGCGCCGGCCCGAATCGCGCGCGGGCCGCGCTCGACAAGGGGGTGCCGACGATCTTTGCGCCCGGCAACGCCGATTTCATGGTCGCCGGCCCCATCGACCAGGCCAGGGAGAAATTTCCGGGCAAACGTTATCACATGCATAACGCGGCTCTGACGGCGGTACGCGCGGAAGCGGACGAACTGAAGACGTTGGCGAACCACATGGCCACGCTCATCTCGCGCGCCCGCGGACCCGTGAGCTTCTTCGTGCCGTTGCGGGGGTTCTCGGCGCACGACAGCGACCAGGGTTATCTGCACGATCCGTCATTGCCGCCGGTGTTCGCGGCGCATCTCAAAAGCGTCATCCCGGCGGGTGTGCCCGTGTTCGAACTTGACTGCCACATCAACGATGCACTGTTCGCCGATGCAATCATCGAGCGCGTTCTGCAGCACGGCCAGCCGCGGCGCGAGGTCGGCTGATGCAACTGGACGACGAGGACGTCCGCGCCATCCTGCAGCTGCTCGACGCATCGACGTTCGATGAATTGCAGATCGAGACCGACCGTTTCAATCTTACGTTGCGACGCACCGGGGCCGCCTGGACGCGGGAGTTACGCACTCGCGGTGTGCCCCGGGAATTCGTGACGGCGCCCGACCCGGGCGCCGGCTCGGCGCCACCGGCCGCGGCCCCGAGCACGGCCGCAAGCGCCGCGTCGCCGGCTGCAGCCGATCATCTCGTGGCGGTCCATACGCCGCTTCCGGGAACGTTTTACCGCTCGCCCAAGCCCGGTGCGCCGCCGTTCGTGGAAGTGGGCGCGGCGGTCGAGCCCGATACCGTCGTGGCAATCGTCGAGACCATGAAGCTGATGAACTCGGTGTATGCCGGCTGTCGCGGACGCATTGCCGAGATCTGCTGTGCCGATGCTGCGTTGGTAGCGCAGCAGGCGGTCCTGATGCGCATCGAGCCCGACGCGCCATGATCCTGCGACGCGTGCTCATCGCCAATCGCGGTGAAATTGCGCTGCGGGTCATCCGCACCTGCGAGCGGCTCGGCATCGAGACCGTGCTCGCGGTCTCGGCCGCCGACCAGGATTCGGTCCCTGCACGGCGCGCCGACCGCATCGTTTGCATTGGCCCCGCGCCGTCTCACGCCAGCTATTTGGACGTGGCGGCCGTGGTGAAGGCCGCCCGCGAAACCGGCGCTCAGGCCATTCACCCAGGCTACGGTTTCCTGGCCGAGAATGCGGCGCTGGCGAGCGCGTGCGCGGCGTCGGGGATCGTGTTCATCGGGCCCACCGTGGCGCAACTGGCGGCGGTGGGCGACAAATTGAGCGCCCGCCGGCACGCGCTCGGCGCCGGACTGCCGGTGGTGCCGGGCGGCGCGGTGGCGAACCTCGAGGAGGCGCGCACACTCGTCGCCTCGATCGGCTTCCCGGTGCTCATCAAAGCGGTCGCGGGCGGCGGCGGTCGGGGGATGCAGCGGGTGGAGTCCGCCGCCGACCTCGAATCCGCAATCGACCGGTCAACGGCCGAAGCCCGCGCAGCCTTCGGTGACGGACGGGTCTACCTGGAGCGGTACGTTGCCGCGGGACGGCACATCGAGGTTCAGGTGCTGGGCGATGGTGAGCGGGTCATCCACTTGGGCACGCGTGACTGCTCCATCCAGCGTCGCTATCAGAAGCTCATCGAAGAAGCACCGGCGCCGCTGCTGGAGCCCAGGATGCGCAGCGCGATCGAATCCGCCGCGGTGACATTCGCGGTGCATCTGGCTTACCGCGGGCTGGGTACGGTCGAGATGCTGTTCGATTGCGAACGCGGGTGCTTTTACTTCCTCGAAATGAACGCCCGCATCCAGGTGGAACATCCGGTCACGGAGTTGATCTGCGGCCTGGATCTGGTCGCCGAGCAGATCGCGGTGGCCGAAGGCCGGCCCCTGCGCCTGACCCAGGGCGACATCTGCTTCGACGGGCACGCCATCGAATGCCGGATCAATGCCGAGGACTGGCGCCAGGATTTCAAACCCAGTCCCGGCCGCGTGGACTTCGCCAGTTTCGCTGCCGGAGCGGATATCCGGGTCGATACGCACGTGGAGTCGGGAGTCGAGATTCCGCCGTTCTACGATTCCCTGATGGCCAAGATCATCGTTCATGGCGCCACCCGGGCCGCCGCGCTCGGACGGCTCGCGGACGCCCTGCGGCATTCGACCATCCGCGGCGTCGCGAACACGCTGTCCTTGCATCGCGCCATCATCGCCGATCCGCCATTCGCCGCGGGCGGCCTGCATACCGGCTATCTGGAACGCTTTCTCGCGGGGCCGCTTTGAGCCGCATCGAACTCATCGACGTGTCGATTCGCGACGGCAATCAATCGCTGTGGGGTGCGGTTGCACTCGACACGGCGCAGGTGCTCACCGTCGCACCCATCTTAGACCGCATCGGTTTTCGCGCGCTCGATTTCACGTCGAGCACGCACATCGGCATCGCCGTGCGCAATCACCGTGAAAATCCCTGGGAGCGCATCCGCCTGATGCATGCCGCCATGCCGAACACGCCGCTGCAATTCATCGGCACGGGCCTGCGGTTCATTTCCTGGGATATGCCCCACCCGGATTTCATGCAATTGGTCTACGACCGCCTGGTCGCGAACGGCATCGAGCGCTTCGCCGTGATGGATCCGATGAACGACGCCGCGGCGCTGCTGCAGTCGGCGGCCATGATCCGCAAGGCGGGCGGCGCCGAGATCGTCGCGGCCCTGACCTACACCTTGAGCGACGTGCACGACGATGCGTTTTACGCGGCACTGGCCGGCGAACTCGTGTGCTCACCTCACATCGACCGGTTGTATATCAAGGATCCGTCGGGCTTGCTGACGGAGGAACGTGCCCGTACCCTGCTTCCGGCGCTGCGCGCGCGCATGGGTGAGATGCCGCTGGAGCTGCATTCCCACTGCACGATCGGCCTGTCGTCACGTAACTACATGGTTGCCGCCGATCTCGGCATCAAGGCACTCCAGGTGGCATTAGGTCCGCTCGCCAACGGCGGCTCATTGCCGGATGCCCAGCGCGTGTTTGCCAACCTGCGCGAAATGGGGCACGAAGTCGACGTCGACGAGCGGTTGCTCGGCATCGCGGCCGCGTATTTCACGCACTTGAGCCGGGCTGAGAACCTGCCTCCGGGGCGTGTGCAGGACTATGACGCGACCTACCTGCGACATCAATTGGCCGGCGGTGTGCTGAGTACCACGCGACGTCAATTGGCCGAACTGGGGTTAGCCCACCGATTCGACGATCTGATCCCCGAGGTCGTCCGCGTGCGTGCCGAACTCGGACACCCGATCATGGTGACACCGTTCCCGCAGATGGTCTGCTCGCAGGCACTTTACAACCTGTTGAGTCCCGAGCGCTATGCGAACGTCTCCGATCAGGTGATCCGCTATGCGCTCGGCAAATTCGGCCGACCGACCGTGCCGCTGGAGCCAAACGTGCTCGACCGGGTGATGTCGCATGCACGAGCCCGGGAGATTTCCCGCGAAGGCGCGGCACCGGAACTCACGGAGCTGCGCCGACGGTTCGCGCGGGGCATCAGTGACGATGAGTTCCTGTTGCGCGCTACCATGCCGTCGCAGCACGTCGACGCCATGCTGGCAGCGGGTCCGGCGCCGCGGCACTACAATCCGGCGGCCTCGACGCTCATGAAGCTGCTGCGGGAACTCGCGGTGCGTCCGCCGGTGTCCGAGTTGCTGATCGAAAAGCCCGGCTTTCGCCTGCGCTTGCGGGGGCGGCCGGCGGCCGAGGATGTTGTTCATGAGTAGCCCCCTGCCGGCGGCGGCCGTCGCGTGTCCTTCGGACATCCTCGAGCGTCTGGCTGCCGTGCAGGGCTTCGTCTTCGACATGGACGGCACGCTCGTACTCGGCGATCAGAATAACCATGGTTTTGCGCCGCTGCCCGGTGCCGTGGCGATCACCGATTGGCTGCGCCGCTGTGGAGTACCCTTCACGGTGTTCACCAACGGCACCACGCGTTCGCCGTCGGGATATGCCAGCAGTCTGGGACAGGCCGGCATCCAGATCGACGAGGCCGCGATGTTGACGCCCGCCAGCAGCGCGGCGGACCTGTTCACTCGCCTCGCATTTCGACGCGTGATGGCCCTGGGCGGTGAGGGCACCTGTGAGCCGCTGCGTCGGGCGGGACTCGAGGTGCTGCCCCCCGTAGGCAAGGAAAAAGTCGATGCGGTGTTCATCGGCTGGTACCGCGAATTCACGATGGACGGCCTCGAGGCTGCCTGCCACGCCGTGTGGAACGGCGCCCGCGTCTACAGCGCGTCACAAGCCTTGTACTTCGCCACCGCGGGCGGCAAGGCGCCCGGCACTTCACGCGCGATCGCCGCCATGATCCGCGAGATGACGGGGTGCCGCATTCACGTGATCGGCAAACCGTCGCTCGATGCGCTGCGCTGCGCGGGCCGGCGACTCGGCGTGCCGCTCAAGCGTCTCGCCGTGGTGGGAGATGATCCCTCGCTCGAAGTGCCCATGGCGCATCGCGGACGCGCGCTCGCCATTGCGGTCCATACCGGTCTCGGCAGACCGGAATCGTTCGACGGCCTGCCTGCCGCACGCGGGCCGCACATATCCGTACCGAGCGTGGCGGAACTTTTGGAATTGTGTCAGCGCGCCGGCATCCGCGGCGGCCCGAGCAGTGATCGATGACGTCGAGAGTGAGCCAATAACTATCAAGCGGAGGGGGAAAGTCGATGAAATTCAAGATGAAGACAGTTTCAGCCAGGGTCTTAGGTGCGCTCGGTATGGGAGCGGTCGGACTTGGCTTCGGTGTGCCGTCCATGCAGGCATGGGCGGCAGATGCCGGCGGTTCCGACACCCTCGAGGAGATTACGGTGACCGCTGAGAAGCGTGCCGAGAACGTCCAGGACGTGCCCATCGCCATCACGGCGTTTTCCGAAGGCTCGCTGCGCGCCAAGGGCATTACGGATCTGCATGGACTCACCGGTCTCATCCCGAACGTCAATCTCGACCAAGGGGCGCCGTTCTCCGGCTCGAACTCGGTGCTGTCCGCATCGATTCGCGGCATTGGCCAGGATGACTTCGCCTTCAATGTCGACCCCGGCGTCGGCGTCTACGTGGACGGCGTGTACTTCGCGCGAACCGTGGGCGCAAATCAGAGCCTCCTCGACGTGGAACGGATCGAGGTGCTGAAGGGACCGCAGGGCACGCTGTTCGGCCGCAATACCATCGGCGGCGCAATCAGCATCGTGACGCGCACCCCCGGCGATGAGTTCAACATCGAGGGCCAGGTCACGGGCGGCAGCTATGACCGCCGCGACGTGGCGCTGCTCGCCGACATCCCGATCGCGCCGAACCTGCTGACCTCGATCACGTTCTCCACCCGTTACCAGGAAGGCTACCAAAAGCGCATCGATTATCCGTCGGCGACACCGTACGTGACCGACGCACCCGGCATCTTGCACGCCGCGGGCAACGAAACCTTCGATACGCAGGGGGGCACCAACGAACAGGTCATCCGTGCGAAAGTGCTGTGGAAAGCCTCGGATACCGTCACCGCGACGTTTACCGGCGACTGGACCCACACCGATCAGCCGTCGACCGCCAACACCGTGCTCGAGTCGGTCACGTCCGGACCGACGGCGGTCTTCGGTGCGATCTACAACGCCTGTCTCCTCGGTATTCCGTTTGCCGGTCCCACCTTGAGTCCGTTGGTGTGCGGTCCGCGCAACGTGATCGGCACGTCGTTGTGGCAGGCGAATCTGAATCCGAATACCACCCGGCTGCTGTACGGACCGGCCGTGTACAACACCGGCAACATCGATACCACCTATGCCACCGGTGAAAATTTCGACAAGCTCGATTCGTATGGCGCCGCCGCCACCGTCGACTGGGACGTCGATTCCTCGCTCAAGCTACGTTCGATCACGAGTTCGCGCCGGCTGCACTGGGCGACGGGGCTCGACGCGGACGGGTCACCGGCGGATTTCTTCGAATTAAGTTTCGCCGAGGGTCAACATCAGATTTCTGAGGAAATCCAAGCGATCAGCGATCTGTTCGACTCCAAGCTCAAGCTCATCGGTGGTCTGTACTATTTCAACGAGGGCGGCTACATCCACGACTTCGTCACGTTCGGCGGCGGCTTGCTGCAGATCGACGGGCCGAATACCCTCGAGACTACTTCGGACGCCGCCTATGTACACGCGGACTACAAAGCGACCGACAAGATCGGCGTGACCCTTGGCGGGCGAATCTCCGAGGACCGCAAGTCCTTCATCGGTGGCCAGCAGGATCTGAACCAATTCTTCTACAAGATCTCAGGCTGCTATCCGTACAACGCTTCCGCGAGTTTGATCGGTGCGCCGGCGAACCTGACCTGCCAGCAGGCACTCGGATTCTCCAATCCCAACAACCCGGACCAGATCTATCCCTATGGCAAGAACCACTTGAACTTCACCGAATTCACGCCCACCGCCAATGTCCAGTATCACTTCACGGACGACGCCATGGGCTACGTGTCCTTCGCCAAGGGCTTCAAGAGCGGCGGCTGGACCACGCGCCTGACCTCGCCGCTGCCGCCGGGTTCGCCCGCCCAGTCGTTCGGACCGGAGACCGACCGTACGTACGAGGTGGGCCTCAAGTCCGAATGGCTGGACAAGCAACTGATCGTCAACACGGCGGCGTTCGTGAGCAATTACGACGGCATTCAGCTGACTTTCCAGGAGAGCACGTCGCCGGTCACCGAGAATGCCGGCAACGCTCAGATCAAGGGTGGCGAGATCGAAGTGGAGTCCTTGCTGGGTGCCAATTTCTCGTTGAACGGCAACGTGGGTTACATGGATGCCAAGTACACCGAAGTCAACCAATTCGCGCTGGCCACCACCGGCCGTTATCTGCCGAAGACGCCGAAGCTCAAGGTGTCGTTGAGTCCCGATGCGCATACCAAGCTGCCGAACGGCGCCACGCTGCGCTTTGGGGTTGACTACACCCACACCAGCGAGATGTACAACGACGTGCAAAATACGCCGCTCCTCGAGCGTCCGAAAGTCGACCTCGTGAACGCGTCGACCTCGCTGGTCGCACCGAACGGCAAGACCACGTTCACCATCGGCGGCACGAACCTGACCGATAAGCGCTTCATCACCACGGGTCAGCCGCAAATCGCCGGCGGCGTGGTGTACGGCACGTACAAAGCACCACGTGAGTGGTACGCCACGGTGGGTGTCAAGTTCTGAGGTGTCGCGAGTCGCAGGTCCGCCGTCACGTCGCCGTCGCTATTTCATTTGATGGTGACGATGACGGCACTTGAAGTCGAGGGGACATCACCGGCGTCACCGGCGTAGGCGGCGGTGATGGAGTGCGAACCGGGGGCGAGGGTCGATACCGACAGGCTTGCAACGCCGGCTGCGCCGAGCGAATCCGAGCCCAGTGTCGTGGCGCCGTTTTTGAAGGTCACCGTGCCGGACGGTACCCGGTGAGCGGCGGCTGGAATCACCGTCGCCGTCAATTTGATTGCCGTTCCCACCGGCCCCCCCGACGGGGTCGCGACGAGCGTGGTCTTGGTCGTGTCGGGGGTACCCGTCCCTGACAAGCCAATCGAGGCCAAACCTGGCGCGACGTTGCCCGCAATGCTCAATCTTGCCGTCGCCGCCCCCGTTGCGCTCGGCAGGAACGTGACGCTGATCGTGCACGTAGATCCCGCAGTGAGCGCGATCGCACAATCGTTGGCTGTCGAGAAAGACGCGGCGCCGGTCCCGGTCAACGTCAGGGCAGAAACCGACAGCGGCTTCGAACCGGTATTTTTCAGGGTGATGCTCTGTACCTTGCTCGCGACGCCGATCGGTTCATCACCGAATGCAAGTGCCGTGGAGCTGACCGACGCCGTGGTGTCACCTAATAGTCCCGCGATTCGTCGGACGCGCGAGTTACCGTTGTCCATGACATAGAGCACGCTGCCGGTGGGATCGAGCGCAAGTTTCATGGGGCCGTTCAAGGTGGCATCCACCGCGAGTCCGCCGTCACCGCTGTATGCGGCGGCACCCGTGCCCGCGATAGTCGATATGATGCCATCGGCGACCTTGCGAATGCGGTTGTTGCGATGATCGGATATGTACAATGTGCCGGCCGGGTCGACCGCCACGGCCTGTGGAAAATTGAGCTTTGCACTCGTCGCGGCACCGCCGTCGCCGCCGAACCCCGCGACTCCGTCGCCTGCGACGGTGGTGATCGTTCCCACGGTATCGACCTTGCGAATCCGCTGATTATAGGTGTCGGCGATGTACAGATTGCCGAGCGAATCGGTCGTGAAACTCAAGGGATGATTGAGGCTCGCCGCGGTGGCCGGACCGCCATCGCCGCCATAGCCCGACGTGTGGTTGCCTGCATAGAGGGAGATGACGCCGGAGCTGCTGACCTCTCGAATGACGGATTCGTCTTGCTGACTAGGGATCTCGGGTAAGCAGTCGAACTCGGTTTGGCAAAATCCGCCCAAGAAAAAATTACCTGCGGGACCCGCGGCAACCGAGAACGGGGCAAAAAGCGTTGCCCCGAGTGCACTGCCGCCGTCGCCCGAGTAACCTGGATTGCCGTCACCAGCGATCGTCGAAATGTCGCCTTGCGCATTGACGTAGCGGATGCGATCGTTATCCGGATCGGCGAGCAGATATGAGTTCAGCGCGCCACCGGCGGGGAGGAAGGCAATAGCGGACACGGCTCCCAGGGTCGCCCGGGCCGCGGGACCCCCGTCACCGCCGAAGCCGACAGCGGTCGTGCCCGTCACCGTTTCGATCTTTCCCGTGGCATCGATGCGTCGCACGGACGACAAGTCACCGACCAGTACTCCGCCGTCATGACCGACGGCCAGACCATTTCGAAGGTTAAAGAACGGCACCTCGGTTGCCGGACCGCCGTCGCCGTTACCGTTGCCGGCGATCGTCGTGAGCGTACCGCCGATGCGAAACTTACGCACGCGACGATTGCCCCAATCGGTAAAGTAGACGTTGCCGACCACATCCACGGTGACGTCGGAAGGCTGGCTGAGCGCGGCGGAGATGGCCGGTGTGCCATCCGGACTGAATCCCGACGTGCTGCTGCCGGCGATGATCGAAACCTTGCCGGTCCTCGAAATCTGGTAAACGTGGCTCAGGCAATAATCCGTCGTGTACAGATTGTCGGTGGCATCGATCACCAATCCTTCTTCGCAGCCGGTGGAATTCAGGTTGGCCAGCGTGATGGGCACACCGCCGGGAGTGAGTTTTTGCAATAAATCCACGTAGGGCGGAGCCGACTGGCTGTCGTTAATGTAGTAAAGGCTGCCGCCGGAATCCACGGTGAGCGCCAGCGGATAGGATCCTTTAGTCTGCGCCACGGTGGAGATGTCGCCATCGATGACCTCGCGCACGAGGCCGTTATTGAAGTCCGCG